>JAEEGL013119532.1_pt1 | contig 14733 bp, 16 predicted proteins | sample 9134231 | NCBI WGS metagenome assembly JAEEGL01 (sample SAMN16246548, study PRJNA631951) | gut metagenome | biome: gut microbiome; feature: rumen; material: fiber-attached | host: Bos | place: Iran: Karaj | collected 2018-10 | reverse complement strand
CTCATGAACTCGAGGTAGTTCACGTCCCTGAGCCAGTCGGCGTTGTTTACGCATATGGCCTTTCCGGGTTCGGGGACCTTGTTCTGGCCGCCTTTTGCGAGCACGCCCTCGGACCTCGTGTGCTTCCACTCCTCGTCGAAGACCAGGAAGCGGTCGAAGAGCCTCTTGAAGGATCTGGCGTTCTCGTCGATCTGCTCGACGGTCATCATCTTCCTCGCGTCGGTGCGGCCGGAGGGGTCGCCTATCATGGTCGTTCCTCCGCCGATCAGCACTACCGGGGTGTGGCCGTACTTCTGCATGTACATCATTATTATGACCTGCATGAAGTGGCCCACGTGAAGGCAGTCGGCCGTCGCGTCGAAGCCGATGTAGAACTTGACCTTTTCCCTTCCGAGGAGCTCTCTTATGCCCTCCTCGTCGGTGGTCTGCTCTATGAAGCCTCTTTCCTTGAGTACGTCGTAGACGTTCGTCTTGTCGCTTACGCTGTCAGGTATCTGAAACATAACTGTGAAATGATCTCCTTACTTGGTTCCGAAGAGCCTGTCGCCGGCGTCTCCGAGACCGGGTACTATGTATGCGTGTTCGTTGAGCCTCTCGTCCTTGCTCGCGATGTAGATGTCGACGTCGGGATGGGCCTTCTGAAGGGCCGCGATGCCCTCGGGAGCCGCGATCAGGCAGACGAACTTGATCTCCTTCGCGCCGCGGGCCTTGACGGAATTGATCGCGTCGACGGCGGAGCCGCCGGTGGCGAGCATCGGGTCGACCACGAATACGCAGCGCTTTTCGATGTCTGCGGGCAGCTTGCAGTAATACTCGACCGGCTCGTGGCTGTCGGGATCCCTGTAGAGGCCGATGTGTCCGACCTTCGCGTTGGGGACCAGCGAGAGCATGCCCTCGACGAAGCCCAGGCCCGCCCTGAGTATGGGCACTATGGCGATGTCCTCGCCGTCGAGCATGTTGACCTTGGTCCTGCAGATAGGAGTCTCGATCTCCACCTCCCTGAGCGGAAGATCTCTGGTGGACTCGTAGGTCATAAGGGTGACGACCTCCTTGGCGAGATCGCGGAACTCCTTGCTCGAGGTCTCCTTCATTCTCATCATCGCCACCTTGTGCTGGATGAGGGGATGATCGAATACGAAAACTTTACCGGTCCTTGCTTCCATTGTAAACTGCCTCCTGTCTACATTTCGTCGAGCATTGCGACTCTTATATCATGACGGCCGTGACCCTCTTCGGTGTCGAGCCATGTGTCAACCAGCTTTATCGCGGTCTCGTCGGAAAGTATCCTTCCGCCGAGGGATATCATGTTGGCGTGGTTGTGCTCCTTCGCGAGAGCCGCCATCTCCTCGGTGACGACCTCCGCGCAGCGTATCCCTTTGACCTTGTTCGCGGCTATTCCTATGCCTATGCCGGTCCCGCAGCATACTATGCCGAGGTCCGCGCGGCCGGAGGCCACGTACTCCGCGCAAAGCTTCCCGTAGACGGGATAGTGCACGGACTCGTCCGTATAGGTCCCGAGATCTTCGACCTCAATTCCTCTCTGCTTAAGGTGCTCTGCCACGACGCCCTTGAGAGCGAAGCCGCCGTGATCCGATGCGATGGCTATTTTCATACTACCTCCACGTGAAATGCCGCCGACCTGAGCATGCGGTTCATGAGCGAAAAGCTCAGCGAATCGCCCTCGGGGAGGGCTGCCGCCAGTATTAGATCCGCGCCCGCGTCGTCAAGCTCGCGGAGATTCGCGAAGAACTCCCTCGCCATGACCTCGGGCGGCGCGATTGCCTTTTTTTCCGGGCCGTAGGCCAGCACCATCACGAGCTGGCCCTTGGCGAGCTCGTGCAGCTGCTTTTTCTTTATCGCGGCCAGCACGTTTTCGGGGCTGCCGGAATAAAGGATCATAGGACACTTCGGCGCGTAGTGCTTGTATTTCATACCGGGGGCCCTGGGGACCAGGCCCTCCTCGGGCCGGCCTATGACCGCCGGGTCGTAGCTTACTGGAAGTCCCGAAGCCATGCTTATCATCTCGGGCGTTATGAGGCCCGGGCGCAGTATGACGAGCTCGCCCTCTCCCGTGACGTCGAGCACGGTGGACTCTATGCCGCCCCTGCAGGGCTCGCCCTTTATTATTCCGTCTATGCGGCCGTCCAGATCGTCTCTGACGTGCTGCCAGGCCGTGGGACTCGGGCGGCCGGAAAGGTTTGCCGAGGGGCCGGCGAGCGGAAGGCCCGCGAGCCTTATGAGCTTGAGCGTGGGCTCGCTGTCCGGCATGCGCACCGCCACGGTGGGAAGCCCGCCGGTGGTCTCGTCCGGGACCTCGGGCTTCTTCCTGAAGACCATGGTGAGCGGGCCGGGCCAGAAGGCCTCCGCGAGCTTATGAGCGGCCGGCGGGATCTCGGCCGCGAGGCGGCCGAGATCCGCCGTATCCGCGATATGCACTATGAGCGGATTGTCCGAAGGCCGTCCCTTTGCCGCGTAGATGGCCTTCGCGCCGGCCGCGGAGAACGCGTTTCCGCCGAGGCCGTAGACGGTCTCGGTCGGAAATGCCACGAGGCCGCCTCTCTGTATTACGCGGGCGGCCTCCGTGAGCTGCCCGTCGTCAGTTCCGTAATAAACCGTTTCCATCCGACAGTTCAGAAATTCTTCATCTTCTCGGCCTGCTCGCTCGTGATCAGCGCGTCGACTATCTCGTCGATGTCGCCGTCGAGGAAGGCCTCGAGCTTGTATATTGTAACTCCGACCCTGTGGTCGGTGACCCTTCCCTGAGGGAAGTTGTAGGTGCGTATCCTCTCGGACCTGTCTCCGGATCCGACCTGGCTCTTCCTCTCGGCCGCCTGCTCGTCGTGAGCCTGCTGCTGGTAGAGCGCGTAAAGCCTGGACTTGAGCTCTATGAAGGCCTTCTCCTTGTTCTTGAGCTGGGACTTTTCATCCTGGCAGCTTACGACGAGGCCGGTCGGAAGGTGAGTGAGCCTTACGGCGGAGTCGGTCATGTTGATGTACTGGCCGCCGTGTCCGGACGCCCTGAAGGTGTCGACCCTGATATCGTCCCACCTGAGATCGACGTCGACGTCCTCAGCCTCGGGCATTATGGCCACGGTAGCGGCCGAGGTGTGTATCCTGCCCGCGGATTCGGTCTCGGGCACCCTCTGCACCCTGTGAACGCCCGATTCGTACTTGAGCCTCGAATAGGCTCCGCGTCCGACTATCCTGAGCACTGCCTCCTTGACGCCGCCTATGCCGGTCTCCGTGACGTCGGTGAGCTCGGGCTTCCAGCCCCTTCTCTCGGCGTATCTCGTATACATGCGCAGAAGATCGGACGCAAACAGCGCGGCCTCCTCGCCGCCCGTGCCTGCCCTGACCTCCACGAATACGTTCTTCTCGTCGTTGGGGTCCTTGGGGAGCAGCGCGATCTTGAGCTCCTGGGCGAGCGTTTCCAGCTTTTCCTCGAGCTCGGAGAGCTCGGCCTTGGCCATATCGCGCATCTCCTCGTCGAGGCCGCTCTCCGAGAGCAGCTCCTTCGTCGACTCGAGATCCCCCTCGGCCTTCTTGTATTCCCTGTATTTGTTTACGATGGGCTCCATCTCGCTCATCTCGCGGATGTGCTTCTGCCAGCGGCTCTGATCGGCGATGACCTCGGGGTCGGATACGGTCAGGCTGAGCTCCTCGTATTTTTCAAGTATGAAATCCAGTTTTTTGAACATGGTCGTTCTCCTGAGACGAATTTGTTATTAACCGATAAATTATACCATGCCGGGGCACCGCCAACAAGGTATGAAGGCCTCAAAAGAGCCGCCCCGCGAGGTCCCTCCGGCGCCGGCAGGATCCGCACCGAGGTCCGCATAATTTTTCGTTCTCTGCATAAATCCTGAGCCGGTCTATGCACAAACAATATCATTTTTTTAAGATTATTCATGCTTTTTTCCTCTACTGGTAAATCCTTCAATTTTTGTGGAAAACTTTTTTGTTGACAAAAAATCGAAGAAGTGGGATCGTTGAAATTCCAACGCGAATCGGCCGAAAAAGTTTTCCACAGGCGCATGTTGATAACTTTTTGAAAGGATGTGAACGGGCCCCCTGAAGGGTCCTCGCCCCCTTGATTTATTAAGTTCGGCGCCTGTTGGAATTTGTTCTCGAACAAAGCCCGAACAAAAGGAAAAACGGCTGAGGAAAAAATTTTTTCCTGCCGTTTTCCGGTAATTACCAGCCGCTGTTTATGCACCGTGAATACTCACCTGATGCATCTCAGACGGAAAATCTCTTCCTTATAGCCGCGAGTATCCTTTCGCAGGCGTGCCCGTCTCCGTAGGGATTCACGGCCCTTGCCATGGCGTCGTACTTTTCGGGCTCGGAGAGGAGCTCTGCGGCCGCGGCGTAGACGGAGGAGCGCTCCGTTCCCGCGAGCTTTGCGACGCCGGCGCTCACCGCCTCCGGCCTTTCCGTCTCGCGCCTTACGACGAGCACGGGCTTTCCGAGCGCAGGAGCCTCCTCCTGCATGCCGCCGGAATCGGTGATTATCAGATACGACTTCGCCATCAGATTGACGAACTCCTGGTATTCGAGCGGTTCTATGAGATGGACTCGGCTGCTGCCCGAGAGCACCTCCGCGGCGGTCCTTCTGACCGCAGGATTCAGGTGCACCGGATAGACGACCTCGGCGTCCGGGAAATCGCGGACTATGTCAGCCACAGCCCCGAATATCTGCGCCATGTGCTCTCCGAGGTTCTCCCTTCTGTGGCAGGTCAGGGTGATCACCCTGCGGCCTTCGAAATCGAGAGACTTCAGGGTCTCGTTCTCAAAATCGAAGGGCTTTCCGGCCGTCATCTTTATGGCGTCGATGACGGTGTTACCGGTCACGAAAATGTTCTCTTCGGGCACGTTCTCGCGAAGAAGGTTGTTCTTGTTGTTTTCGGTCGGGGCGAAGTGAAGCTCCGCTATCCTTCCGGTCAGGTTCCTGTTGATCTCCTCGGGATAAGGGGAATACTTGTTGTACGTGCGAAGGCCGGCCTCCACGTGTCCCACGGGCACCTTCTGATAGAAGGCGGCGAGCGACGCGGCGAAGGTTGTCGTCGTGTCTCCGTGCACGAGCAGAAGATCCGGCTTCTCCTCTATTATCACGCCTTCGAGGCCCTTGAGGACCTCGGCCGTTATATACGAAAGGCTCTGCCCCGGCTTCATGATATTGAGGTCGTGGGCGGGCTCTATCTCGAACAGGCGGAGCACCTGATCGAGCATCTCCCTGTGCTGGGCCGTCACGCAGACGACCGACTCTATTCCCTCCGCCGACTCGAGAGTCTTTACGAGGGGAGCCATCTTGATTGCCTCGGGTCTGGTCCCGAAAACGCTCATTACCTTCATGCTTCTTCCTCCCCTTCGCTGTTATCGGCGGGCTCTTCCTCCGGCTGCGGGGCTTCGGCGGTCTCCGCCGGCTCCGGCTCAGCGGCCTTCTCCGGCAGCTCCTTCGCCTCGGGAGCCACTCCGGAAAGGACTCTCGCCTCCTCGGCCTTTTCCTCCGCTGACTTCTCCCAGCGGGCGAATTCCTCCTCCCAGGGGGCCTTTTTTATTTCGCCTCTCGCGACCTTTTCCTCCCAGGCTGCCTGCCCGGCGGTCATGGTCTCGACTCTTCTCGCGGCCTCGGCCTCCCTGTGAGCCTGCGCCGCCGCGGCCTTTTCCTTGTCTATTCCGACTCCGAGGAAGATCATCACGAGCGTCGCCGCGGTCACAAGGAGCAGCAGGGCTCCGAGCTTCATCCTCGCGGTCCACAGGACTCCCGCTATGCCCATGATCGCGCTTATCGCGTAGAGGCAGAGCACGGTCCTGGTCTGTCCGAAGCCCATGGCCATGATCCTGTGATGCAGATGGCCCTTGTCGGCCTGCATTATCGGCTTGTGGTTCGCGGTGCGGCGCACTATCGCGAAGGCCGTGTCGAAGATCGGCAGGGCGAGTATGAAGATGGGTATTATCAAAGCGAAGAAGGTCGTGCTCTTGGTGGGTGAAACGCCTATCAGGGACACCGACGCCAGAAGATAGCCTATGAGAAGGGAGCCCGAGTCTCCCATGAATATCTTTGCCGGATGGAAGTTGAACACGAGAAAGCCCAGGACCGACCCCGCGAGGCCGAGCATCATGGACGCGGTCTCGGGACGGCCCGTCATATTGGCCGTATAGGCCATGGAAAGGCAGGCTATTATGGTGACGCCCGCGGAGAGCCCGTCGAGGCCGTCGATGAGATTTATCGTGTTGGTGATCCCGACGATCCAGAAGACCGTTACGAGAAGGGAGAACCATGCCGGAAAGACTATGTATTCCGGGCCGAAGCCGAAGAAGTTGGCTATCCCGGAGATCCTTATGGTGTTGATCCAGAGGACGACGGCGCAGACTATCTGCCCCGCGAGCTTTACCTTGGGCCTGAGCCCCTTTATGTCGTCCGCGGCGCCGATGGCGAACATAAGCGTGGCGCCTATGAGAAGCCCTATGACCTGGGCGTCCTTTTCGGCAAACAGAAGAACGGTGACGACAAAGCCGGCATATATGGCCATGCCTCCGAATCTGGGGATGGGCCTCGTATGCATCCTTCTCGCGTCCTTGGGAACGTCCATCGCCCCTATCCTCGGCGCGAGCCTTATGGCAAGCGGCGTGAGTATAAGGGAGACCGCGAACGGTATTAAAAAGCTGATAATGTATGTCTTCATCCGTTGTTATGAGAAGCAGCCCGCGGAAGCTTCCGCGGCCGGCGCCCTTTATTTTCCGGCGTCCAGGACCTCGATCACGAGGCCCGCTTCCTTAGCCATGCTCTCCGCGAGCTCGTCGGGATAGCTCTCGGTGATCACGACGCGCTTTATGCCGGCGTTGATTATCATCTTGGTGCAGATCACGCAGGGCTGAGTGGTGCAGTAGAGCGTTCCGCCCTCTATGCTCGATCCCATGCAGGCTGCCTGGATTATCGCGTTCTGCTCGGCGTGAAGGCCTCTGCAGAGCTCGTGGCGCTGCCCGGAGGGGACCTTGAGCTGCTCGCGCAGGCAGCCGGTCTCTGAGCAGTGGGTTATGCCCTTGGGCACCCCGTTGTAGCCTGTCGCGATCACGCGGTTGTCCTTTACTATAACGGCGCCGACGCCCCTTCTGATGCAGCTTGAGCGCTGCCTCGCGAGCTCGGCGAACTGCATAAAGTAATGATCCCAGTCCGGTCTTTTCTTTTCCATGCCTGTCACTCCTGATAAAAAACTTCGTCGAGATACAGTCCCTGAGGAGGGGCGACAAAGCCCGCAAGGCTCCTGTCCTTCGCCTCTATCGCCTGCAGCACGCTTTCGGGCGTCCTCTTTCCGAGGCCGGCCTCGGCCAGCGTCCCGCTGATTATCCTGACCATATTGTAAAGGAAGCCGTTTCCTTCGATCACTATGTCGATGAGGCTTCCGCCTGTGCCGAAGCCGCCCTTTTCGAGCACGTCCAGCCTGTAAACGTTTCGCACCGTGGTCTCGCGGGGAGTTCCCCCGGCGCTCTGAAAGCAGGCGAAATCGTGCTCGCCCTTTATGTATTCCGCGGCCTCGCGCATCAGGGAAACGTCCAGGGGACGCGTCACCTGAAAATGGCTGCGGTGCTTGAAGACGTCGGTCTTCGGAGCGTTGCTGATGCGGTAGATGTATCGCTTTCCGGTGCTGGAAAACCTCGCGTGAAAGCCCTCGGGCTTTTCCTCGGCCGAGAGTATCTCCACGTCGCTCACCCTTTCGAGGCGGTCCCTCGCGAGGGCGTCGTTGACGGCCTTGGGTATGCGCTCCGTGGGTATGCCGTAGATCCCCGTAAAGCTCGCCGTCTGGCCGCAGGCGTGCACGCCGGCGTCCGTGCGGCTCGCTCCGCTGAGGCTGACCGGGGCGCCGAGCACCCTGCTCATGACCTCCTCGAGCTCGCCGCAGACGGTCCTCCTTCCGGGCTGTCTCTGCCAGCCGGAAAAATCCGTCCCGTCGTAGGCTATCTTTATGAAAATGTTGCGCTCTTCAGTGCCCATGATATGCGTCCGGCCGCTGCGCGGCTCAGGCTCTGCCCGCCGCCGGCTGCGCGCCGCTTCGGCCTTATTTGATGAAGCCTTCGATTATGGCCGCCTCAGCCTCTTCCTCGGTGAGGCCGAGGGTGCGCAGCTTGATTATCTGCTCGCCCGCGATCTTGCCTATGGCCGCCTCGTGAATGAGGGCCGCGTCCTGGCAGTTCGCGACGAGCTCGGGCTTTGCGTCCACCCTGCCGTTTTCGGCTATTATGGCGTCGCACTCCGAGTGGCCGTGGCATACGGTGTTGCCGATTATGACCGATCTGTACTCCTGATGGGAATTGCCTCTGGCGACAGACCTCGAGGAGAGGGTGACGCCGCTGTTCTCGCCGTTGAGCTCGACCTCGAAATCGGTCTTCGCGGTCTCCTCCCCGTCGGTGAGCAGCCTTTCCTTTATGACGAGAGTGGCGTCCTTTTCGAGCTTTGCCTTCGTATTTCTTACCGTGCTGGTGACTCCTCCGAGCTGGCTGGTATCCATCTCGAGATAAGATCCCTCGCCGAGGAAGCATTCGGTGACCGGATCTATGATCTTGCCGGTCTCCTGCGCGCCGGTGCCGACGTGCTTTTCCTCGTAGAGAGCCCTGGAATTCTTCTCCATGAAGAAGCGGTGGATGCCGCTGTGCCTCGCCGGCTCGCCCGTGGTCGTGTGTATGCCGCAGCCCGCGATTATCTTTACGTCGGCTCCCTCACCCACGTGGAAATCGTTGTATACCAGATCGTCAATGCCCGGAGCGGTGACGCAGGCCGGGATGAAGACGCTCTCGCCCTTGGTGCCGGGAGCTATGAATATCTCGAGGCCCGGCGCGTCCTTCTTGCTTTCGATCTTGATGTTTTCCGAGGACCTGCGCCCCAGGCACCCCATGTTCGAGCGTATGTTGAAGGCGCTGCCCAGGAGCTCCTCGATCTTGTTGTCCGATACGACCTTAAGAAGCTCCTCCGTGTCCTTATCTATCTTTATGTTAGTATCTGCCATTTGTATCTCCCGGTTTATTTGATCGTGCAGGTGTCGCAGTCGTTCTTGCAGAGCAGCCTCGGGAAGATGGTGTTCCTGCTTCCCGAAAGGCCGACGCTGCCGTCCTGTATCATAACTATCTCGTCGGCGATGGAAAGAATCCTCTCCTGATGCGATATGATGATGAGCGAGCAGTCGCGCTGCTCCCTTATGTCCTCGAAGACCCTGATCAGGTTGTTGAAGCTCCAGAGGTCTATGCCGGCCTCCGGCTCGTCGAATACCGCGACCTTCGATTTTCTGAGCAGAACGCCCGCGATCTCTATGCGCTTGATCTCTCCGCCGGAAAGATGCGTGTCTACCTGCCTGTCGATGTAGGCCTTGGCGTCAAGGCCCACCCTCGCGAGATTCTCCTCGCACTCCTCATTGCTGAGCTCGCGGCCCGCTGCGAGCCTGAACATATCCCTTACGGAGATGCCCTTGAAGCGCACGGGCTGCTGGAAGGCGTAACTCACTCCGGCCTTCGCCCTCTCCGTCGGGTCGAGTCCGGTGATGTCCCTTCCGTCGAGCAGTATCTGTCCGCCACTCGGCTTTTCTATACCGGCGATCAGCTTGGCCAGAGTGGTCTTGCCTCCGCCGTTCGGGCCGGTCAGCACCACGAGGCTGCCGTCGTTTATCTTCAAATTGATGCCCTTAAGTATCTCCCTGAAGCCTGCCGGCTGAAACGACAGGTCTTTGATTTCAAGCATAAAAATTCCTCCTATTCCAACAGCGTATTTTACCATTTTTACGCAGAGCATGCAAACCGGTGAAACCGCGGCGTGGAAAAGCCGTCTGTATTGATATAAAATGATGCGAGAGGTGAAAGAAATGAAAAGTCTGATGAAAAGGCTTCCGGCGGCGGCTCTCTGCGCCGCTCTGATACTTGCCCTGGCGGGCTGCGGAAATGCGGCGGAGCCCGGGGCGGAGGGCGGCCCCGTGACGCCCGAATACACTTGGACTGCCGCCTATGCGAACTGGACGGACGACGACGGCATTTATACTTCCGCGCTCAACACCGAAAAGATGATCGAGAGCGCCGTGAGGCACGTCCCCCTGTTTAAGTTCGAGAGCAGGGAGGAGCTGGGGCGCTTCCGCGAGACCTTTTCCGGTACCCTGACCTTCGATTCCGGCTACGACGAGGTGCCTTCCTTCGACGAGGCAGCGGAGGCTTACGACGATGAGTTTTTCGAGGGCAGTGTGCTCTTTCTCTGCTACGTGGACGCCAGCAGCGGGTCATATCGCTTCGGCGTTACGGACGTCAGTATAGCCGGTGACTCGATCTGCATCTTTGCCGATCAGATCAACGATCCGCAGGTCGGCACCTGCGACATGGCCGGATGGTTCCTGCTGGTTGGCGTCGGAAGAGACGCGGCCGAAGGCCTCTCCGCCTTCGACGCCAGGCTTGGCGCGCCCGAAGAATAAGCCGGCCGGATCATAAGCAACGAAAAGACCCCTTCCCGTTTCTCAGCCCGGGAAGGGGTCTTTATTTATGAAGGTTCAGGATTAAGCTTCTTTTGCGGGAGCTTCGGCTGCCTGCGGAGCAGGTGCCGGAGCGGGCGCTGCCTGAGCGGGAGCCTCAGCTGGCTTCTCGGCGGGAGCCGGAGCAGCCTGAGCCTCGGCGGGCTTGGCCGCGGGAGCGGCGGGCTTGGCGCCGGGGGCCGGGGTCCTGGGGATCACGTGGATGATCTTCTTCGGGCAGTTCTTTGCGCAGAGTCCGCAGTTCTTGCACTTGTCGTAGTCGATCACGGCGTGATTGTTTACGACGTGGATGGCGTCGAACTTGCAGTTCTTCTCGCAGATCTTGCAGCCTATGCAGCCGACCTTGCAGATGTCCTTCATGAGCTTTCCCGCGTCGCAGGAGGAGCATTCAACGTGGACTCTCATCTTCTTGGGCACGATCTCGATGATGTGCTGCGGGCAGGCCTTGGAGCAGGCTCCGCAGCCTACGCAGAGGTCTCTGTTGACCTTCGCGACGCCGTTGCAGACCTCGATCGCGTCGAACTTGCAGGCCCTGGTGCAGTCACCGAAGCCTATGCAGCCGAACTTGCACTTGCCGGGGCCTCCGAAGAAGCTCTTTACGGCGGAGCAGGTCTTGAGTCCCTGATAGTCCATCTCGGGAGAGGTCTGATCGTTGAGTCCGCTGCAGTGGACCTCCGCGACCATGGGCTCGGAGGAACCCGCGTCAACGCCGAGGACGGCGGCTACCGCGGCAGCGGCGCCGGCTCCGCCGGGAACGCAGAGGTTCGGAGCGATGGTCGGATCCTTGGCGAGGGCGGCGGCGTAATCGTCGCAGCCTACGAAGCCGCAGGCACCGCAGTTGGCTCCCGGAAGAGCCTCGCGGATCTTTACGGCCTTCTCGTCAACGGGGACGGCGAAGAATTTAGCGGCCAGAGCGAGCATCACCGATGCTATGAGTCCGACCACGACGGTAAGAAGTACCGGAGCGATATATGCTGACATCGTGGCACCCCCTTAACCGAAGATCTTGTCGATCATTCCGGAGAAGCCCATGAAGGAAAGGCTGAGGATCGCCGCCGCGACGAGCGTGGAGGCGACGCCCTTGAAGGCTTCCGGATAATCGTTGTTCTCTATCCTGCTGCGAACGCCGGAGAAGAGGAACATCGCGAGAAGGAATCCCACGCCGGAGCCGAAGCTGTTGAGCAGGGATTCGACGAACGTATACTCGCTGTCGATGTTGAGCACGCAGACGCCCAGTACCGCGCAGTTGGTGGTGATCAGCGGGAGGTATACGCCCAGCGACTTGTGGAGCGCGGGGAGATACTTCTTCATTATGATCTCGATCAGCTGTACGAGAGCGGCTATGACGAGTATGAACACTATGGTCTGCATGTAGCCGATGCCGAGCTGATCCAGGATGAGTCTCTGGATGGGCCAGGTGACGGCGGTCGCGAGGACCATTACGAAGATTACCGCGAAGGACATGCCGACGGCGGAGTCTATCTTCTTGGATACGCCCAGGAACGGGCAGATGCCGAGGAACTTGACGAGAACGTAGTTGTTGACAAGCACTGCGGCCATGATGATCTTAACCATTGACATCATTTGACTTCACAGCCTCCTTCCTCGACCTTGGAGCAGAACGCGGCGCCGGGGCAGCCCATGCACTTGTTCTGCTGTTTGTCCTTTACCTTGCCCTTGGTGATCTTGTTTACCAGCGCGATCAGGCAGCCGAAAACGAAGAATCCGCCGGGAGCCATCGTCATGATGGTGAAGGGCGAGAGGACGTTTGCGGTAACGGTCACTCCGAAGATGGTCCCTGCTCCGATGAGCTCTCTGATGCAGGCCATGAGGGTGAGGGCTACGGTGAAGCCGAGGCCCATCCCTATGCCGTCGAGGGCGGAGTCGATAACGCTGTTCTTGTTGGCGAACATCTCGGCGCGGCCGAGGATGATGCAGTTAACGACTATGAGCGGGATATACAGTCCGAGCGATTCGTCCAGAGCGGGCAGGTAAGCCTTGAGCGCGAGCTGGACTATGGTAACGAAGGTGGCTATGACCACTATGTAGCACGGGATGCGGACGGTGTCGGGTATGACCTTCTTAAGAGCCGAAATGAATATGTTCGAGCAGGTAAGAACGACGAGTACCGAAAGGCCCATTCCTATGCCGTTGCTGGCCTGGGTCGACGTTGCGAGCGTCGGGCAGGTACCGAGGATCAGCACCAGTATCGGGTTCTCCTTGATGAGACCGTTGGTGAGGATCGAAAGCTTACTCTTTTTGTTTTCCATTACTTGGCACCTCCGTTCTCCACTCCGTTGAGCTTCATCTTGGTGATGCTGTCGATATGCGGAACGAGGATATTCATGAGAAGGATGGCAAAGGATGCTCCTTCGGGATAGGAGCTGAAGATCCTGATCAGCATGGTCAGGAGTCCGCAGCCGATGCCGAAGATTATCTTGCCCTTTGTGGTTATCGGCGAGGTGACGTAGTCGGTCGCCATGAAGATGGCTCCGAGCATGACGCCGCCGGCGCAGATGTGGAATACGGGGTCGAGGCCCATCACGAGAGCCAAAGCGGCGACGGTGCCGATGTAGCATACGGGGATGGTCGGCTCGATGACCTTTCTGACGCAGAGGTAAACGCCTCCGATTATCAGAGCGACGGCGCTGATCTCACCCATGGAACCGTTGATCAGTCCGAGGAACATATCGAGGTTCGAGGGGAGAGTGCCGCCCTTGGCGAAGATGCCGAGCGGGGTGGCGCCGGTGACCGCGTCGACAGAGGTGTCGATTATGGCCTGGCTCATCCTGCTTGTTACGGCCCAGGTGGTCATCGGGGTCGCGAAGCCGATGAACAGCGCGATACGGGCTACGATGGCGGGGTTGGCGAAGTTCTGTCCGAGTCCGCCGAAGACCTGCTTTACGATCACGATCGCGATGAAGCATCCGACGACCGCCATCCAGTAGGGGATGGTGACGGGGAGGTTGCAGGCGAGTATCACGCCGGTAACGACCGCGCTCCAGTCGCCTATGGTGCTGTCTCTCTTCATTATCTTGCGGGCGAGCCACTCGAAGAATACGCAGGCTGCCGCGCAGACGGCGGTGAGGATCAGAGCCCTTACGCCGAAGACGTAGGTCGCTACGCCTATGGCCGGGATCAGAGCGATCACCACGTCTCTCATTATGCTGGCGGTATCAACGGGGTTTACTACGTGAGGAGCCGCCGAAACAACTAAGTTCGTGTGCTTAGTGCTCATCAGTTCTTACCTCCTTCCGCCGCTGCGGCCTTTGCCGCTTCTTCCGCAGCCTTCGCGGCCGCTTCCTTTTCCGCCTTTTCCTTCTTGGCCTTGTCGTCGGCCATGACGAGAGCCTTGGCCTGCTTGATCTCGAAGTTGAGCTGCTTTCTGGCCGGGCACGAATACGTGCACGAGCCGCAGTCCATGCAGGACATTACGTTGAATTCCCTGAGGGCGTCGATGTCCTTGTCCTTGAAGGCCTTGGAGAGCCTCGTCGGCATCAGGTTCATCGGGCAGCCCTGGACGCAGCGTCCGCAGTTGATGCAGGCGGTCTCCTTGTGCTGCTGGGCGAAGGTGCCGTCGAACACGAGGATGGCGTTGTTTCCCTTGGCGATCGCGAAATCGTCTCTGGGGATCGCGCGGCCCATCATCGGTCCGCCGAGGAGGATCTTTCTGACCTCTCCCTTGGTGCCGCCGCAGAACTCGATCACGTCGCAGATCATGGTGCCGATGGGTACCTCGAGGTTCCTGGGGTTGACGACCATGTTGCCGTCGACGGTGAGAGCCTTGGATACGAGCGGCATTCCGGTGGTGAGGAACTGCTGGATCTTGAGCACGGAGTTGACGTTGGAGACTATGCAGCCCACGTCCGCGGGGAGCTTTCCGGCGATCAGGTGACGGCCGGTGGTCTCGTAGATTATGACTCTTTCAGCGCCCTGGGGGTACTGAGCCCTGAGCTCCGCGACGCTGATGTCGGTCGCGCCCTCGAGGAGCTTTCTGAACTGCGCTATGGCGTCGGGCTTGTTGTTCTCGATGCCGATGATGCCCCTCTTGATGTCGAGCCACTTCATGATGTTGCGCATGCCGGCGAGGATGTCCTCCGCGTAGCCGAGCATGGTCATGTGGTCTACTGTGATGTAGGGCTCGCACTCCGCTCCGTTGAGGATGAGAGTGTCGACCTGACCCGGCTTTACGTTGTACTTGATCGACGTCGGGAAGGAAGCTCCGCCCAGGCCT
>JAEEGL012081982.1_pt1 | contig 14733 bp, 13 predicted proteins | sample 9134231 | NCBI WGS metagenome assembly JAEEGL01 (sample SAMN16246548, study PRJNA631951) | gut metagenome | biome: gut microbiome; feature: rumen; material: fiber-attached | host: Bos | place: Iran: Karaj | collected 2018-10 | reverse complement strand
TTTTCCATCGGAGATACCGTATGTGCTCCTTCCATGAATGTTAAATTCGACGGTATCCCCACCTTCGCACCCGAGCATTTCTGCAGGGTACATTTGATGGATACCATGAAGAGAAAGCAGTTTGTAAAGGGAGCGACCCAGATAGCACAGGAAGGTGCGATTCAGATCTTCACCGAGCTTTCCGGAACCATGGAAGACGTTATAGTCGGTGTTGTGGGTGTGCTTCAGTTTGACGTCTTCAAATACCGTATGGAGAACGAATACAACGTGGAAGTCAGGATGGATTCGCTTCCCTACGAGCATATCCGCTGGATAGTAAATCCCGGAGAATTCGATCTTGACCGTCTGACCGGAACCTCGGATATGAAGAAGGTACGCGATATGAAGGGCAATCCTTTGCTTCTGTTCGTCAATGAGTGGAGTGCCCAGATGACTGTCGACAGAAATAAGGGACTCGAGCTTGCCGATTTTTCAAAGAATTAGAAAAAAAGCCCGAAATATGGTAGAATATTAAGGTCTATTCAGACCTAAGGTTTGTTTTTCGAAAGGAGACCTAAAATGGCTGCTGTTAAAGAAAAGAAGGTCAAAGCACCCAAGAATACCACTGAGAAGTCCGGTATTTCCATCGGAACTTCAGAAAATAACGGTCACGTATTTATAGCAGATGCCGTAGTTGCCGAGATCGCTGCCCTTGCCGCAAGCGAGATCGAAGGCGTTGAAGGCATTGCCGAGAAGGCTAAGAATAAGTCACTTATCAAGGCTGACATTGCGGGAACTAATGTTAAGATATCCATGATCATCTCAACCAGATTCGGATATCCCATCCCTGCAACCTGCCAGGCCGTTCAGTCCAGAGTAAAGCAGTCCGTCGAGAACATGACCGGACTTACCTGCACTGACGTAAATATCAGAGTAAGCGGAGTAGAGATCTGACGTGGATATTACCGATAAAAAAAACATGACAAGACATATGCTGCGGGACAAGGTCTTCGGACTTGTGTTCCGCATTGAATTTTATCCTGAAAGCGAGCTCGAAGAGCAGGTGAAATTCTTCGAAGAGTATGCGGGGGAGGAGGAATATCTTCCCGAGGATCTCGAATATATCACCGGAAAATTCAAGGCTGTTAAGGATAAACTTTCAGAGATAGATCAGGCGATAGATAAATGTGCCGTCGGCTGGACAAGAAGCCGTATGGGTAAGTGTGAACTTGCGGCACTGAGACTGGGCATATATGAGATGCTCTATGATGATGACATCCCCGAAGGCGTTGCAATGGACGAAGCCGTTGAAATAGCCAAGACATACGGGGATAACACCTCCGGAGCATTTGTAAATGCCATCCTTACCAAAGTCAGGGAAAATTCTTAATGGCATTTAAAGTATCGGAACTGGTTCAGAATCTGAATAATGCCATCAGACTGAGCAACTCTTTGAGCAAAGTAGAGATCGAAGGCGAGATAACCGGATATCACGGTCCGAACCGAAGCGGTCATATCTATTTTGATCTTAAGGATGATAAAGCAATAATCAAGTGCATGATGTTTGCAAGCAAATGCACTTATGAGTATAAACAGATCATCCGCGAAGGAGCCGAGGTCGTCTTATACGGGAGCCTGAATTACCACCAGCAGTTCGGGCTTTCTTTTGTGTTTGAGAGAATTGACGACGGCGGCGAAGGTGCAAGGATGAGAGCTCTCGAAGAACTGAGGAGAGAGCTGGAAGAACTCGGAATGTTTGATGAGATGTATAAAAAGCCCATTCCGAGATTTCCCAAAACCATCGGACTTATTACGGCTCTTTCGGGTGCTGCGATAAGTGATGTGGTTACCAACGCACGCAAGAATAATCCCTATGTACAGATAGTCGTTGCTCCCGCTCTTATGGAAGGCGACGGAGCGGTAGCCGAGGTTGTCCGTGCGATAAAACTCATGGATCAATTCGGACCCGACGTAATACTTCTTACAAGGGGCGGCGGATCCAAGGACAGTCTCTGGACATTTAACGAGCGCGATGTGGCACAGGCAGTATTTGACTGTGAGACACCCATAGTATCCGCGATAGGCCATGACAGGGATCATTCGCTTACGGACGATATAGCAGATCACCATGAATCGACACCCACAGGTGCGGCGCTTTTCCTGACGGGGGATTTCAGAGATCTTCTCGGATATCTCGATCAGGCACCGGGAGAAATGCTATCGCTTATGAACTCGCATATCAAGGATTGCAGAGTCAGGGTAAGGGAAGCTACGGCGCAGGTTAAATACAATTCGCCCCAGAGCAGACTTGACCGTCGTAAAAAAGAACTGGAAAAGTACGGCGTTACTTTGAAGGGGCTGATGGATTCCAAACTGGCTGCGGATAAGGCAAAGCTTGATAAAGCGGGAAACATGCTTCCCGCATTTATGGACAAGTCTCTTAAGAAAGCTCATTACCGCAAGGATCTGTATGTCGGAAAGCTCGAAGGCCTGTCGCCTGTTTCGAGATTAAAGAGCGGATTTTCCTACGTATCCGATGCGGGCGGTAAAAACATCAGATCCGTTTCGCAGATTAAAGCGGGGGATGAGATAAAGATCAGGGTAACTGACGGAGAGATCACATCAACGGCCATCTCCGCGGTTAAGTTATCGGAGGAATAATATGGCAGCAAAAGCTGATAAAGATATTGCAAAAGAAAACACTCTTGAGGAAAACTTCGAACTTTTGGGAGAGGTTACCGAGAAATTGCAGTCAGACGATCTTCCTCTTGAAGAAGCTTTCGAGAATTACAAAAAGGGTATGGATCTGATCAAAAAATGTTCCGACCAGATCGACAAGGTTGAGAAGGAAGTTCTCAAGCTTAATGCCGATCTTAGTCTGGAAAAAATCTGAGGGGTTAAATGGACAGAAAAGTATTCGTAACAGAATTAAAACGTCAGACAGAGATTGCCGAAAGTGTTGTGATGAAATATCTTCCGGATCCGGAGGATAAATTTCAGCAGTCGGTTATAGAAGCTATGAATTATTCCGTTACTGTGGGCGGTAAGAGGTTAAGACCTTTGCTCATGCAGGAAACATACCGCATGTTCAGGGGACAGGATGAGATCATTGAGCCTTTTATGGCAGCTATAGAGATGATCCATACATATTCTCTCGTACACGACGATCTTCCCGCTATGGATAACGATACGCTCAGGAGAGGCAAGGATACCACCTGGAAAAAGTACGGCGAAGCAATGGCAATCCTTGCAGGTGACGGACTTCTCAATTACGCATACGAGACTGCGATAAAGAGTTTTGATCTTATCGAAAAGGAAGGCGCTCTTTACGAAGCAGGTCCCGAGACCATCACTTCCAGATATCAGTCCTGTGCAAAGGCCATGAACATCCTTACACAGAAAGCCGGAATTTTCGGAATGGTAGGCGGCCAGTGCCTTGATGTGGAGGCGGAGAAGAAAGATCTGGACCTTACCGAAGACCAACTTCTTTTTATACATGAACACAAGACTGCAGCGCTTATACAGGCAAGCTTCATGATTGGCGGAGCACTTGCGGGCGCAGGCAAGAGACAGATAGAGAGACTTGAAAAGATCGGATATAACATCGGAGTTGCTTTCCAGATAAGGGACGACTGTCTTGATGTTTACGGAGATACCGAAACCCTCGGTAAGAATGTCGGATCCGATGCGAAAGACGGAAAGAAGACTTACGTAACTCTTCACGGACTTGAGCAGTCCGAAGAAGATGAGAAGAGAATGACCGAAGAGGCACTCGAACTTCTCAAAGGCTTACCGGGAAAACATGAATTTATGGAGGAGCTGCTCCTTTCGCTCCTTGGAAGACGAAGCTAAAAATGATCCTTGATTCTATCAATAAAACAGGCGACATCAAAAATGTCCCTTATGACAAGATGGGTGAACTTGCATCCGAGATCAGAGAGTTTTTGATCGATAAGGTCAGTAAGACCGGCGGTCATCTCGGAGCAAACCTTGGCGTTGTGGAGCTTACCATGGCGCTTCATCTTGAGCTTGACCTTCCCAAGGATAAGATCATCTGGGATGTAGGTCATCAGTCATATACGCACAAGATCCTTACCGGCAGAAAAGACGGTTTTGATAATCTGCGCAAATATGGCGGAATGAGCGGATTCCCCAAGGCATCCGAAAGTGACTGTGACTGTTTCGATACCGGACACAGTTCAACTTCGATTTCTGCGGGACTCGGCATGGTATGCGCACGAGACATGAGAGGAAGCGATGAGACCATAGTTTCTGTTATCGGTGACGGATCTCTTACCGGCGGTATGGCGTACGAAGCTCTCAACAATGCAGGAAGACTTGATTCAAATTTCATCATCATCCTTAACGACAACAATATGTCCATATCCGAGAACGTAGGCGGTGTTCCCAAGTACCTCAATTCCATCAGAACATCCACCGGATATCTCGGACTGAAGGAAAGTGTCTATAACAAGATTAAAGACAAACCCTACGGAGACAGCGTAGTCGGCAAGATCAGAAGAGCAAAGAACAGTTTTAAATCACTCATGGTTCCTGCGGGAATGATGTTTGAGGAAATGGGTGTCGTATATCTCGGCCCTGTTGACGGACATAATATCTATGCTCTCAGAACCGCCATCACCGAAGCAAAACGTTTCAAGAGAGCGGTACTCATACATGTAATTACCAAGAAAGGTAACGGCTTCGAGCCTGCCATAAAGCATCCCGCAAGATTCCACGGAACCGAGCCCTTCGACGTGACAAACGGAGTTCCTCTCAATCACAGAACGGTTGCGGGCTGGACTGATATCTTTTCAACCGTAATGTGCAAACTCGGTGAGAGGGATGATAAGGTTGTTGCAATAACCGCAGCAATGGCCGAAGGATGCGGACTTAAGAGATTCAGAAATAAATTCCCCGAAAGATTCTTTGATGTGGGAATTGCGGAACAGCATGCGGTTACTTTTGCGGCAGGACTTGCAAGGGGCGGATTCAGACCTATCTTTGCCGTATATTCTTCATTTTTGCAAAGAGCATACGATCAGGTTCTTCATGATGTTTGTCTGCAGAATCTTCCGGTCGTATTTGCGATAGACAGGGCGGGACTTGTAGGAGCGGACGGAGAAACCCATCAGGGAGTTTTCGATCTTTCCTATCTTAGTGAGATGCCCAACATGGTCGTAATGTCTCCCAAGAATAAATGGGAGCTTTCCGATATGCTTAAATTCGCGGTTTCGTATGACGGCCCCATTGCTGTCAGATATCCCAGAGGAACCGCCTATGCAGGACTTCAGGAAAAGAGGCAGCCCATCGAACTCGGAAAGAGTGAATGGATCTGCGAAGAAGACGGCATCTGCATCATGGCAATCGGAAACATGGTGGAGACCGCACTTAAGGTCAAAGAGATCTTGAGCGAATCGTCACTTCACGTAAGTATCGTTAATGCGAGATTTGCCAAGCCTCTTGATAAGGACATGATCCTCAGTGCATGTAAGAATCATTCGCTTATAGTTACGCTTGAAGACAATGTTGTACGCGGAGGATTCGGAAGCGGAGTTCTTGATCTTCTTTCAAAAGAAAGTATCGAGAAAGAGGTTTTGTGTCTGGGAATTCCCGACAGATTTATACATCAGGGAAGCATAGATGAGCTGAGAAAAGAAATCGGACTCGATCCCGAAAGTATTGCGGATCAGATCAAAAAGAAGCTTTCCATGGGACTTTGATATGAAAGAAAGACTTGATGTACTACTGGTAAATAAAGGACTTGCGCCTTCTAGAGAAAAGGCCAAGGCTCTCATAATGGCCGGTGAAGTTTTCGTAGACGGAAACCGTGAGGACAAAGCCGGAGCAAGCTTCAATCCGGAAGGGATAAACATCGAGGTCAGATCCAAGCAGCTTAAATACGTAAGCCGCGGAGGTTTCAAGCTTGAGAAAGCAATGGACGTCTGGGGCATAGACTTAAGCGGTAAGGTCTGTATGGACATCGGATCTTCCACCGGAGGATTTACGGACTGCATGCTTCAAAACGGTGCGGTGAGAGTTTATTCGGTTGATGTGGGAAGAGGACAGCTTGACTGGAAACTTCGAAACGACGAAAGAGTCGTGGTCATGGAACAGACCAACTTCCGGTTCCTTACTCCTGCGGATATCCCGGAGAAGATAGATTTTGCAAGCGTCGATGTTTCTTTTATCTCTCTTGATAAGATACTGATACCTGCGAGAAATCTTCTGTCGGATCACGGAAGGATCGTTGCCCTTATCAAGCCCCAGTTTGAAGCAGGCAAAGGTAAGGTCGGCAAGAATGGAGTCGTAAGAGAATTATCCGTTCACGAAGAAGTCATTGAAAGAGCTGTGAGTTTTGCGGATTATGTCGGATTCACGATACTCGGTATTGATTTCTCACCCATAAAGGGACCTGAAGGAAATATCGAATATCTTATGAGCCTCGAGAAGAAAGATGATATCCCCGAAGATATCCTTGCTCTCGAAGAAAAAGAAGCTATTGAAAGTTTTGAGGAAGCAGGAAAGCAGGGACTGTGGATTGCTTCGGAAGAAAGCTTCAAGGCGCGTATCAAAGAACTGGCAGGTAAATCTCATACGGAGCTTACATGATGAAAAAAGTTCTTATTTATGCTAATAAACACAAAGATCCCGATGGCGTGATCACTAAGAGAGTATCCGATCATCTTGAAAAAAACGGAGTTGAATGGAACGTAATAGTTTCGGATCTTCTCAGGACAGAGGATACGAACGCCGATATGGGACTTAACCCCGGAGAGTATGATTGCATTATCGTACTCGGCGGAGACGGAACGGTTCTTCAGGCGGCAAGGGAAGCAAGAGAGCTTGAAATACCCATTGTCGGTGTCAATCTGGGAAGACTCGGATTCCTCACGGAAATTGAGCCCGATAAGATCGAAGACAGTATCGACAGACTTGTCAGGGGCGATTACATCACCGAGAAGAGGATGATGCTTCGCGGTGAAGTTATCAGGAAAAACGGTGAAGTCATTACCAGCCGTTCACTCAACGATATAGTTATCAGCAGATACGGCGGAATGAATCTTATCACTCTTCCCGTATATGTAAACGGACAATTCCTGAAAGATTATATCGGAGACGGTATCATTGTTACGACTCCTACCGGATCGTCGGGCTATAACCTCTCTGCAGGCGGTCCGATAGCAATACCCACATCCGATGTAATGATAATGACTTCGATCTGTTCACACTCACTTATCCAGGCAAGCATCATACTTTCCGCGCAGGATAAGATAGAAATAAGGATCCCCGAAAGTGATGAACAGTTCAGACCCGCAGAGTGTTCTTTTGACGGAAGTATAAGAATACTTCTCCAAAAAGGAGACGTTGTCAGGATCAGAAGATCGGAGAAATACACAGACTTTATCAGACTTAATAACCTTAGTTTCCTTGAAACACTTCATAAGAAACTCGGAGATACATAATGCTGAAAAAAGAAGAAAGACAAAGAGCAATACTTAATCTGATCGAAAGCCGCGATATATCGACCCAGGAGGAACTCTGTGCACTTCTTGAAGAGGCCGGATTCCCCGCAACCCAGGCAACAGTATCCAGAGATATCCGTGAACTGTCTCTGTCAAAGATGCCTTCGGATCTTACGGGTCAGAAATATGTAAGAATACGCATGTCCGAAGGAGATATGGACGAGAAGTATTCCAGGGTACTCAGAGAGGGATTTGTCACTATGGATAAAGCACAGAGCCTTCTTGTACTCAAAACCGTTGCCGGAATGGCTATGGCTGTTGCAGCTTCGATCGACTCAATGCATCTGAAGGAAGTTACAGGATGTATTGCAGGTGATGATACCATCATGATCGCCGTAAGAGATGCGTCATCCGTGGACGGCCTTATGGCAAGGATCAAAGATATAGTCGGACAGTAAACATATACCGTATTTCCACCGCCGGTTCATACAGAAAAAGGCGGAAAAGTTCATATGCTTAAAAATCTTCATGTACAAAATCTGGCTCTGATAGAGGATGCGGATATCGAATTCTCCGAGGGGCTCAATATCCTGACCGGTGAAACCGGTGCAGGTAAATCTTTACTCATGGGCTCTGTGATGATGGCCATGGGTTCCAAATTTGATACCTCAATGATCAGAAAGGGAACGGAGCAGGCTCTTGTCGAGCTTGTATTTGACAGTGTTCCCGATAAAGCTCTTGAGGTGCTCAAAGAACTTGATATTTATCCCGAAGACGACGGAAGCGTGATCATTAAAAGAACATGCTCTTCGTCGAGAAGTTCATGCAAGATCAACGGATCGAATGTTGCCGTGAGGGAGATGAAAAAACTCGCTCAGGCATTTATTGATGTGCACGGACAAAGGGATTACGAGACCCTTCTCAAAAAGTCCGAACTTATCGGTATCCTGGATCTTTACTCGGGAGATAAAATGCCCGAGCTTCTTGCGGATATCCGTGAGAAGTACCATGTGATGACCGAACTTCGGGAGAAACTGGATGAGGAAACTTCCGATACCGGATCGTCATCAAGGGAGGCATCCCTTGCCGAATTTGAAGTGGGTGAGATCGAAGATGCGGCTCTTGTTCCCGGCGAAGATGAAGAACTTGAGGTTTCATACCGCAAGTTAAATAATTTCAAGAAGATTGCGGAAGGTCTTGTAAGGGCACATGAGATGATCGGATCCGATGAAGGTGAGAATGCATTTTCACTTACATCAATGGCTCTCAGGGAACTTTCACAGATTTCCGAGTATGACGAAGAAGTAAAGAATTTTGAAGAGGAACTCAGATCCGCAGAATCAATACTGAGCGATCTTAATATGTCCCTCGGTTCTTATATTTCTTCCATGGAGTTTGATGAGGAAGAGTTTGCAAGGGTAGAAGAAAGACTCGATCTTATCAATAAGCTTAAGAGTAAATACGGAAGAACCATTCCCGATATTCTTAAATATGCCGAGGAGAGAAAACAGATTCTTGAAAAATTCGCGGATTACGACGCATATCTTGCGAAACTGAAAGAGGATGTTAAGAAGGCTGAGGAAGAGTATTCGAAAGCCGCACGTAAGGCATCCGATATCAGAAAAAAGAACGCACCTCTTCTTGAAAAAGAACTCACCGAGAGATTAAAGGATCTGAACTTCAATTCCGTAGATCTCGAAGTAAGACTTGAAGAAGTAAAACCCGGTCCTACCGGATTCGACCAGGTTGATTTTTATATTTCATTTAACCCCGGAGAAGACAGGAAACCTCTTGCAGAGGCTTCATCCGGCGGTGAACTTTCCAGAATGATGCTTGCCGTTAAAACGGTAATGGCGGGAAGAGAAGATACCGGAACACTCATCTTCGATGAGATCGATGCGGGTATCAGCGGAATCACCGCATGGAAGGTTGCCGAGTCATTATCCGGTGTATCGCTTCACCATCAGGTTATCTGTATCACACATCTTCCTCAGATAGCCGCAATGGCAGATCATCATTTTGTCATAGTTAAATCAACGGACGGTAACTCGACCACCACCGATATAAGGCTCACGGATGATGAAGGATCCGTAGCTGAGATAGCAAGACTTCTCGGCTCCGATTCACTTTCCGAAAGCTCGCTCTCAAACGCAAGAGACCTCAAGTCCAAAGCGTCCGAATCCAAAAAATCCATAAAGAAATGACGTGTTTCACCTGTTTTCCGTCTATATATATGAACTGACAATGGGGACGTACACCTTTGTCAGATTCATCTGACAAAGCTTGTACGTCCTCGTTTGTTATCGGTTGTTGCCATATGTAAGGAGGAGTTTATGAAAAAGAAGTACCTTGCCCTGTACCTTGCCTGCTTTATGACATTTCCCGTCTTTTTGTCGTCCTGTGGAAGCATCTCTGATGCTATCGTAAGAGAAGATAAAGATGAAGACGACGAAGATGAAGACAAAGACGATGACAAAGATGATGACGATGAAGAAGAGGAGGATGAGCCTGTCTATATCGAATCCATCGACGAGGACGATCTGTTTGACCTGTTGGCGGTAATAATCGATAACCGTGATGACTGGCTTGTTTCCGATGATCCTTCCGCCGCAATAGATAAGATCGGTTACTGCGTGACCGATCTTGATCATAACGGAAGACCGGAGCTTATTTCCATCGTGCGATCTGACTACGATGGTTCGAACGAAGTTCATATCTATGAGGTTGATGAAAAGGGTAAAGGTCTTGATGAGGCCAAGTGGAAGTACAAGGGCCTTGAAGAGACTTCCGATAAGTATCCCGATTTCGATCCCGATTATCCCATATGGAATTATTACGATAAAAAAGAAAACGAAACCCATTACCTTATCGACAATTTCTTTGATAACGGTAACGGAGAGTTCGGTAATGCTTACATCGATCTTAAGTACGTTGACGGTAAGGTAACTTGCTGGACCTATGCTACTTATATTACTTCCGATGACTATGAATATATCTTCGATGACGGAACGGAAGTGGATAATGATACCGATTTCATAAAGCATCTCAGAGATTATCCCAAGAGAAAAAATGAAACAGAAAGTTATTTCGGAATCTTTACCAAGAATTACTCCGATATGGATATGTTCGAGGAAATGGATGAAGATGCATGGGAAGAGATCCTCTATGCTTCGTATCTGGTATTCTCCGGTGAGATGGAATTTCTTACCTTTGACGAGACATACAATCCGGTAGTTACCACAGTAACCGCTGAAGACAAATATGATCTGATCGCAGGAGACTGGAAACTTTATTCCGGTGAGATTGACGGGGATGTCTCTTATTATGATGAAAAGTCCGATCAGACCATGACCCTGACTTTCTACGATGATAAGTATGTTGACCTTATCGAGTACTATAAGGGCGATGTCAGCTTTGAGATGTTCGAAGTAGTCGAATGCAATGATTACGGAGATTATTATTTCGCATACGATGACGAGGAGGGAATGCCTTCCGGTGTCGATTATCAGATCTATCTCATAACCGATGTGGATGAACAGTATCTTACCCTTTATCTTGATTACTATAGCCATAATGATGGATGGCTTGCGGGATTTACCCTTACTTTCACCAGAGCATAAGATGGCATTACCGTATGTAAGGAGGAGATTATGAAAAAGAAGTACCTTGCACTGATACTTGCATGTTTTATGACCGTGCCTCTCTTCTTGTCGTCCTGCGGCAGGATTGCGGATGCGATTGTCAAAGAAGATGAAGACGAAGATGACGATGACGACAAAGACGATGATAAAGATGACGACGAAGAAGAGGAAGAACCGGTTTATATCGATGTGATCGATGATGACGATCTTGAAGGTCAGATTGATGCTATCGTTAAAAATATGGATGACTGGTTTGTTTCCGACAGCAGCTCTGCTCCTATATCCGAGGTCGGATACTGTGTGACTGATCTTGACCATAACGGAAGAGCAGAGGTTATTTCCGTTACCCGTTTCGATTACGGTGATACGACCGAAGTTCATGTCTATGAGGTTGATGAAAAGGGAAAGAATCTTGTAGAGGCCAAGTGGAAATACAAGGGTCTGGAACAGACCACCGATAAATATCCCGATTTCAATACGGGTTATTACATAGGCAATTATTTCGATAAAAAAGAAAACGAATCCCATTACCTTCTTGATAATTTCTTTGATGCAGGTGACGGGGAGTTCGGAAATGCTTTTATCGATCTGAAATATGCGGACGGTAAGATTACTGCCTGGACATATGCTGCATATATATATAACGGTGATACCGAGTTTTTCTTTGATGACGGTACCGAAGTATCCGACGATGAGGAATTTCTTGAGCATCGGAGAGAATTCCCCAAGAGACGTAATGAAATCGAAGTACATTTCGGACTCTTTACCAAGAGTTATTCAGACCTGTATCAGTATGCAGATATTGATAATGATGAATTAAAAGAGATCCTTACCGATTCTTACGCTGTTTTCTCGGGAGAGAAGGACTTTGAGGAGTTTGACGAAACATATAATGTAAAAGACGAACCTCAGGATTCCGATGAGATCGATTATGAGGATATGCTCGGAAGATGGGTTCTTTATTCCAGCGATGACGGATATGATGTCGAATATTATGATGAGACATCGGATTGCTTCACTTTAGTTTTCTTCGAAGATTATGAAGCGCGATTTACCGTATATTTCGAAGGTGAGCCTTCGGACGACCACTACCTTTCCGTTGATCTGTCCGGAATATATCCTTCGATGGAAATGCGCGATCCGGAACATGAATACCTTGATGATTCAATAGATTATGTTTCGTTCCTTGTCATGAAACTCAGCAGTGACAAGAAGCAGATGCTTATCTATTATCTGCTCTACGATGAAGACGGATATATCACCGAAGGATATGAGCTTGTTTTCAACAAAGATGAGAACTACGCTTTCACTGACGATGCTGATTACGAGGACTATGTAGGTGAGTGGGGATTAGTCTCAAGTGAAACGGAAGGAGATGTATCGTATTATCAGGAAAACGGAAAGATGTATGTTACATTAAGTATTTATGATGATTATACGATCCATTTGAAAGAATATGAGTACGGAAAGGTATTTTGGGAATTAGAAGCAGACGTTCAATTTGATAATGACGGTAAACCCTGTATTCCGTATTCCGATCAGGAGGCGCTTACCGATGTTGTAGCGTCGGAGGTATATACGATCGAGGGCTTTGTTGATGACAGGGATACCCTTCAGGTATCGATTGATTTCTATGACCAGAGCGGTGGATGGCTCGGATATACAACCCTGATATTCGAAAGACAATAAAATATCTGACAATGGGGACGTTGAACAGTGGGGCGTCCCCGTTTGTCAGTTTCTGAGGAGAATGTATGAGAAAAAAATATTTTGCTCTTATGATGGTTTGTATGCTTACATCTTCCGTGTTCATGTCCGGCTGCGGTAGGGCGGCGGATGCCGGAACGGAAGTTGAAGAAGCAGATGAAGAAGACGAAGATGAGGATGAAGAGGACGACAGAGAATCGGATGAGTCGGTTGATGAGGAAGCAGATCCTCAGAAGCCTACGATTGTCACAGAAATCGACGATGAAACTTTGGCTTCTCAGCTGGATGTGTTTTTAAATGACCGTGATGAGTGGGTAATACCTGCCGATGAAGCAAGGGAGTACGATTCCACTTACTATGCATTGACCGATCTTAATGTCAACGGCCGTACGGAATTGATAGTAGGTTACTGGATCGGAAAGGTAAATGCCAGCACCGTCAACATTTATGAGATCAATGAAAAAGGTGACGGTTTTAAAAAACTGGATTGGTCTTTTGCCGGAGTTGATGCCGAGAAGAAATCATATCCCGAAGTTTCGATGAGTGAATATGTTCAGGCATATTACGATAAAGATGCAAATATAGTTCATTATCTTTTCACGGATTTTTATCTGTATTCTTTTACCGACGGAGGTATAAGATATTGCGATCTGTCCCTTCAAGGAGATACCGTTGTAAGCAATGCCTATGCGATGGGATTTTCAACGGGATCTGATGGGGATGAGACGGATACTTACTATTTGGCTGACGGTGAAGTTTCCGAATTGGAATACTATACCTTCACCTCATCCTATCCTCGAGACTATACTGTTAAACCCATACCTTTCGGTTTTTATTTCGGGGATGATGTTTTTACGAACGATGGTAGCTCAGTGCAGTCCATGGACAGGGAAGAACTCGGAAACATCCTTACCGATTCGTACCATGTATTTGCCGGTGTTATCGAATATGACACTTTTTATAACAGGTACAGGGTCAGCGATGACTACATGACTCCCGATGTTCTATTAAATGTTGCCACAGGCAGCTGGGGATTGTACATGACGGATACCGAAGGCGATATCACTTACTATGAACCCGGTGATGATCTTTATGCGACCTTGGATGTAAACGAGGATATGTCGGTACATGTTGTGGAGGAAGCGGGAACAGAGGCAGAGTATGCCTTCGATATGAATGTGTTTGAACACGGTGACGGTTCACTTATGGGAGATTACATGCCGCCTGAAAAGGACGGAAGATATTATGATGAACTCGTTCTTTCAATCACCGGTATTGATGAAAACGGAATGCTTGTCGTAACCATTGATACATGGGCCGGACGGACTTATCTGGGCGGAAGCACCTGGTATTTCGAAAGATTGGATTGATTGGAGAGACACTCATGAAAAAGAAGTATTTGGCTCTTTTGCTGTCTTGTATGGTCATTGCACCCTGTTTTCTTACATCCTGCGGTAAGCTTGCCGATGAAGTTGCCGTAGAGGAAGATGATGAGGATGATGACGAGGACGAAGATGACGAGGATGATGAAGATGACGAAGGATCATCCGGGGAAACTGAGGCCGAAGAAGCAGAGCCTGCACAGTCCGTCATAGTCCAAGAAATCGATGATGAAACTTTGTATGCGCAGATGGAAGTCTTCGTAAATAATCGTGATGACATTCTTTTCCCCAATACTGATGATTATGCCCATACCACATGCATGGTATGCGATCTTGATCTTAACGGAAGATGCGAACTTATCCTTACCGGTGCAAGATGGTACGGAGCAGAACACGAAAGCCGCATCTATGAGATAACGGAAGACGGAAGTGGTATTTACGAGCCCTGTTTTGGCGCTGTCGGAATTGATGCCAAGGATCTGTCCGGAATAGATTTTGCCGATTTCGGTTATGTCCGCGGATATTATGATAAGGAAGAAGGCAGATGCCATTATCTGA
>JAEEGL011497623.1_pt1 | contig 14733 bp, 12 predicted proteins | sample 9134231 | NCBI WGS metagenome assembly JAEEGL01 (sample SAMN16246548, study PRJNA631951) | gut metagenome | biome: gut microbiome; feature: rumen; material: fiber-attached | host: Bos | place: Iran: Karaj | collected 2018-10 | reverse complement strand
GTTCTAGATATATTCTGTGATATATATCTTTTACTATGCTCATATTTATCCTCTCTTTTACCGACAATAATAGGCTGTCAAACCGTACTACGATACAATGTCGTCTGGTTTTATCCCTTTAAATCAATATGACATTTTTTTAATCAGTCTCCCTTAGCTATTAAAATCATTTTTGCTAAATAATACATCTTTGTCCATTTTTGTGCAGGAATACAATCCTCCAATAATTTTACACGACGACTATCCTTTGTATAGTGTTTTAAACTGTCAATAACATCTTCTTTATAAAACAAATCTTTAAACTTATCAATTGCTTCTTTCTTTTTATAGTGATTGAGAATATACTTAACTGGTTCTATTAATTCCATAGACATATTATTATAGTAATTATCTAACTCTATATTCATTTTCTGACAAATTTCTTTAAACTTGTTTAGTCTTATTACGGTATTTTTATAATATTCTATTGGATCAACACTATTGTCATTTTCATCCTTAAATAAATAATAGTTGTACATCTTTTTAGTGTTTATTGCAACATTGTTTATATGATTTATATATTCTATATTGAAAATCATATCCTCGCTATATTTGATACTTTCATCAAACTTTACTTTGTTCTTTTTAATTATTTCTGTTTTATATATTTTATTCCATGTTGCAGCAAAAAACATCGAATAGAAGTGCTTATTCATTTCTAAAAGATATTGCTTGGAGGTTAGCACTTCATCATCTGAATAAAAGTTAGTGTCAGGATATTTAATATTTCCCTTGTACTCAAAGGAAAAAACAATCATATCTGCACTGTCATCAACATCACTTTCTATACTCAATTCTTCATAATAATCATCCGCATCACAAAATCCAACATATTCTGTTTCCACAAGTCCCAGACCTTTATTACGTGCAGCGGAAGACCCCTTATTTTCTGAATTCACGACCATGAGATTATTATATTTTTCTTCCAGTGTTCTCAAAACATCTTTCGAATCATCTGTTGAACCATCATTTATGGCTACTACATATGCATCTTTAATCCCAACTAAACTTTCTATACATCTGTCAACTGTTTTTGAGGCATTGAATACTGGAACAATAAATGTTATGCCTTCTTTCATCGACTTTTTCCCTTTCTCCACTAATATTCTAATAATTATAAATAAAAAAATGTAAAACAGCATATGCCCAACATACCAAGCACTACTATTGCCCATCCTTTACTAATAACTCTTACTCTCTTTTCAATAAAATCTAGGCCTATTATTAAAAAGTACACAATAGGTATAACCATTGATACTAAGTATCTTGCATAATAGGGTACATAATCAATAAACGCACTAAAATACCAGTCTATTGCAATAGTTATAATAATTCCAGATAACATGCTGATAATAACTATTATTTTGTTTATATTATATGTTCTCCACTCTTTAACAATCTTTATCGCAGCAAATACTAACAACATTAACACCACAAAAGTTAATGCCAAAAACAATACTTCTGCTATAATATTGAAAGTTGCTATAGCTTTTCCACAAAAGCTCACACTTTGGCCTTTTACCCAATTCAAAAAACCATTTATAGAAAACATACTTTTTTTTGCATGTTCCGCCACATTATTACCGGTAAAATATGGATTTACTTTTAGTTTTAACATCATTTGTTTTCCCATAACACTTCCATATAAATAATAGTTTCTTAAATAAAACCATCCGGAAATAACAAATGTCTCAAAAAGTACAGTTGCACCTTTTTTAACCATTTCTATATATTTTTTTTCTCTTTTGATTTTAAAAATAAAGGTTGATATAAATGCTATTGCGGAAACAATGCAGAAACCCATTCCACTCAAATAAGATATAAGAATAATGCCATTACTAATCCCTAATCCAATAGTATTCTTCCAATCCCATTCGTATTTTATCCCTCTTAAAATGAATAGAATACATAGTGCCACACCAATCAACATTAACCCCTCACCATTGACTAGACAAAAATCGTAAATCATTTGATTCCACAATAAAATCATAGAAATAAAAACGATTTTTCTTTTTGCATCATTGAACAGTTCGCGAGAAATTTTAATTATAATAAAAGCAAATAGACATCCCAAGAAAATATTTGTGCATCTAGCAACTAAATACATTTTTGACATACTAAGGCCCATTAGCGAAAAAACTTTCATAACCACAAAATCTATTAAATATGCACCATTTGCCTGGTAAGCATAACTCACTCCATAGTCTCTATCATAGGTTGCTATATCAAACGTGGTGGGTAGTTTCCCATGATTTAAAATATATTTAGGGATCAAAAACCTCATCACTTCTTCTTTATATGATCCAAATGGAATTTGAGTCTGAACCAAAAATAATAATAAAGCATATGCCAAAATACCAATTAGTATTATTAGATTCCTTTTTCTTTTATCTAGCAATATTTGATCTATCATTCATAGTTCTCCTTTTTTTAACTGCTTTTTATTCAACAGTTATTCAACTATCTTAACTAAATGTTTGTATTTTAGCAAAGCATATAGTTTGATATGTTTTTTTGTAAGCCAAAATAATAATCTTGTTTTAGTATTACAATCCGCTATATCTTTTACAGATATTTTTTTTATATACGAATACTCTTTTTTTAAATCATTCATTTCGTTTTTATAAACAATCTTATTATTTAATTTATTATCTAATAAGTATTTATACATACTAAAATATGTGTTGTTCACGTAACCAATAATGTGCTTTAGGACATTTCTATTTTTTGCAATATCCGTTACTTTTGAATACCAATTATCTATTTTTTTAAATCTTGGACTGTCTTTTTCTAAACTTAAAGCGCTATCTGTTCTTATGTAATGATATTTTTCTTTTCTTATAAATCCCACTTTCTGGCAATATGTAAGATACTCTAAATTAAATAAACTATCCTCTGAATAATATTCTCGTTCACTATAAAATGAAATATTGTTATTATCAATAATACTTTTTTTATACATACCCATCCAAACAGTAGAAATTGGACTTTCAGGGCATCCATCCTTGGCATACCAAACGCAATTGTGTAATAAGTCCTTCTTTATTTTTTCATTACTATACTGGTCGTCAGGAAATGCCACCGGTATTCTAATAACTGTTTTATTAATGAGTTCTTTAGTGTAGCCACTAATGCACATATCTAATTCTTTATTTTTTATTTCATTTATTAATTCATTGAAATATTCTTTTTCTACCCAGTCATCTGAATCCACAAAAGCAATATATTCCCCCTTTGCTTCTTCTAGTCCTCTTTGTCTGGCTAACCCAACGCCATAATTTTCAGTAGTAATTAGTTTAATGCGCTCATCTTCTAGTGCTATTTCTTCACATATTTTTTCCGTTTTATCTGTTGAGCCATCATTAATCAAAAGTATTTCTATATCTTTATAAGTTGATTCCTGAATACTCTTAACGCATTTTTTTATCTTATTTTCAACATTGAACATTGGTACTATAATGCTAATCATTTTTCACTCCTAAAACTTGCCTAATACGAAAGTCATTTTTTTATTTATAAATATAGATATTGGATAAATACATATACACACTATTACCGCTATAGCAAAACCAACCAATACACTCCAATTTCCCATTGCTTTAATGTCTAAATGAATAATATTGTATATAATTATTTCTGGAATTATAAGCATTAAATCACATAGGCCATAATACACTAAACTGTTTTTTCCTATATAATTAATCCATCTACATCCTTTTTTATCTTTAAATAATACTACGAACCCTGTTATGGCTGCAGTTGCACTAATAACAAATAATACTGGATTGCCAAAAATATCATTTGCCATATCCACAGCTGTTTTATTTGATATGTAATAATTAACTAATGCTATAAAAATATTGATAGCAAAAAAGATTAAACATAGCCACCTATTAAGACTAAGTTTTCTCCACCACTGTTTTGCCAAACAACCTAATCCTAAAAACAATACCGCGATAAATGCAATTTCGATATCCCAAGGTAAAAGAATGTGTGTAATCTTGATCCAAGTAATACCTAAACAAAAAGAAATAATTATTAAAGCAGCTATTATTTTTAAGTTATTTCTTGACAAGCGAACAATAGCGAACATTATAATTTCTGCTACAAATAAACACGGCAAAAACCAAAGCACTCCACCATAGGTCCCCGATCTCTTTTGAATAATAATTCCAAGTAATCCCTCAATAATAATCTTTGGATTTCTACTCTTATTATTCAACAATATGCTGTAATAACCATAATTAACTAAAATGCTTACCATCGAAAAAAACACCATGGGTATTAAAATGGTTTTTACTTTTTTCAAAACAAACTTTCCGAATTTGGTATTTTCTTTTACAGAGAATGTATAGCCAGATAAAAAGAAAAATAGAGGAATATGAAATGAGTATATCCATATTTTCAATACAGCAGGCACAATTCCATATGATATCCATGTTCTATGACCGATAATAACACTTATTATCGCAATTCCCTTTAAAATATCTATCCATTCAATTCTTTTACTTTGCTTTTCTATTCCCATATTAGTCAAACACCTTATATAATTTTTCTATTCCTTTATCGAATTCCATTTTTTTGTTTTGATTATAATTTTCATAATTTGCTAGTAGTTCTCTATTATTAATCAACTGTTCTATTCCTGCAGCAATATTTTTCGGTGAATGCTCAGTAATAATTCCCCCTTTTCCATTGTCTAATTGTTCATAAATTCCTCCAACCTCAGTTGATACTACTGCTTTGCCTAAAACAACAGCTTCGGATATAGTTGTGCAAAATCCTTCTGCTCTTGAAGTTTGTACATAAATATCAGCTTGTTTTACATATGCGTAAGGATTTTCTGAATAACCAATAAAGAAAAGATATTCATTTACGCCATAATCAGCAGTTTGCGCGTTTAATTCTTCCAGTTCTCCACCATCACCAACCACAATCCACTTGAACTTTATACCTTTTTCTTTGAGAATTTTAGCAGTTTCTACTGCTCTGTGAAATGATTTTTGTTCATTAAGTCTTCCTACAGACGCTATCTTAAATGCATCTGTTTTGAATAGATCCTCTTTTACACTATCTGCTTTATCTCGAATATCTTTAACATCCAAATAATTATATAAAATCTCTACCTTATCCTTCATATAAGGGAATTTGTTTACAAAATTAATTTTACTCTCTTTGCAGACAGCAAAAATAGCATCAAAATATTTATATACGCACCCAATATACTCGTATGCAGGATAAATATTTTCCTCGTGAATCCAACTCACTTTTTTTGCTTTAGTTTTTTGATATGCAGTCCAATAAGTAGTAAATACACCATATCCATGGTAATCAACAATCATATCAAATTCACCGAAATCATTATTTTTTTTATAGCGGTTAAATACAATTCTATAACTAATGTTTTTCTTAAATAGTTTTACTGTTACTCGGTTTATATTTATTATTAATTTCCAAAATGTTTTACTTATTTTTGTTTTACACCCTTCTCCTTTTTCATACTTCGGAACTCTGTAATAATTTACAGCCATTTTTACATAATGAGGGCATTTATATTCATGTGTGGTTAGCCATTCAGGAAACTTATCCTTAAATTCCCCCGAATTATCAATTGCAAGCATCTCACACTCATATTTATCTCTATCTATTAGTTGTAGAAAGTTCATTAACGATTTTTCTACACCTCCACAACCTAGTTGTTGCGTAACAAATAAAATTTTCTTTTTCATTGTTCACCTTTCTAATTAATGTGTTCTAAATAAAACTTTTCAATTTCTTTTGCTGATTCTTTTTCATTGAATCCTTTTTCTATTATTATCTTTGAATAATCTTTGCGTTCATATTTTTGTAATTCATCAAACACATTTTTTGCCCACTTCTCAGCACCAATAGATAACGGATAGTAATGGATAAGATCAGTTAATTCAACTTGCTTGGTTACAACATCTGATGTAAAACTTGGTAATCCGGCAGTTTGAGATTCTACTAATACCACAGGCAACCCCTCATAAAATGAAGGGAGCAAAAATGCATCTATCGCTTGATATATTCTATTTGAATCCTTTCTCTTTCCTAAAAACAAAGCTTGTTTATTATCGATTAAATCTTTTGCATATTCTTTAATCTGATTTTCCCATTCCCCAATGCCAACAATTACTAGTATTGTTTTCTCATTTAATTTTAAATATTCTCTAAAAATATCGATAATAAAATATGGATTCTTTTGTTCGCGTATTCTCCCAATAAATCCCAACACTTGATAATCATCAGGTATGTTTAGTTCTTCCCTAGTTTCCTTACGAACTTCTTCGCTATATTTAAAAGAATCTGTGTCTATACCATTCTTAACCCAGTTATAATCTTTTCCAGGGAACATAAAATCAGCTGCTAAGTCTGAGCATGCAAAATAATAATTTGGGTACTTATCAATTTGTCTCTTAATTTGATAATCCCTAATACCATTTATTATCTTTTTTATGCCCTTATGACGAACTTCATCCTTGTTACTATTATGAGAATGGATAATTCGAATAGGTACTCCAGCTTTCTTTGCATATTTTAATGGGAAAGCATACGGAAAGTTTGCATGAATGTGCATGGCATCATAATCATTATGTTCCTTAAAAAAATCCTTTAAACATTTCCTAGACTTGAACAAAGATTCACTTTCTGAATACATTACTCTGTGAATCTTTCCTCCCATCTTAACTATCTCTTCTTCATATGCTATTTTTTCTTGATCATGACTTACGATAAAATCCATTTGTATTTTGGACCTATCTATATTTCTATAGATATTCATTATGAAAGATTCTATACCTCCCATATTTTCGGTCATGCCCCATATAAGTACTTTCATTATTTATCTTTCTTTATCCAATTTATCATTATTAACGGTTAATCTTCTAGTCTCTTTTTATCTTTCGATTATAAGCTACTTCCTTTGCTGGATTTCCAACCATCAAAGTGTTTGGTTCAGTATGTTTTCCCGTAACTAAACTCCTATATCCAACAATGCAACCATCTGGTATTTCTGCACCTTTCAGAATATGAGCCTCGGAGCATATCCACACATTGCTGCCAATTGTTATTGGCTTTTTAGAGTTTGTAACTTCCCCTGTTGTTTGATCAATAATATCATGGCCATCTGCTCCCATCACAGTATTATTCCATCCAAACAAAGCACTCTCACCTATTTGAATTTTATAATCACTATTCATTACAAAATTAGAATTGGCACTAAATTTATTTCCTATATCTATTTCTGCACCAGCATCTAATTGAACATAACCACCTCTTTGAAAAATGGCTGTTCCTCTGAAAATCAGCTTGCTATTTTCTTTCATTATCAATGATGAACTGAGTTTCTCTCCCCTGCGCAAGGAACCATACCCAATACCCATTTGAATCATACCTTTTTTAATATTCTCAGATTCAATAATTATCTTTGCGCTTTTGTCTATCTCCGTTTTTACTCTTGTGCCAAATCTTATTGGTAGTTTTTTAGCTTGTTTAAAAGGTAAATGTCTAAAATTAAATAATATAGTTTTAGGCGTACCTAATAATCTAAAAAGTGTTAGTTTATTCATTCTTAATCCTTTCTTTAATACAACACTAAATAATTATTTTTAATCAAACCATTCTTTTGGATCGTTTAAATAGGATTGCTTTAATACTTTCTTTTTTGCCTTCGTATATAGTTTTGGCACTGTGCAAAGCATTGTAAGTTTTATTCTCATTCCAATACTGTTTTTTGAATCTCTTATTGTATTCCAATAATACTTTCGTAAACCTTTTTTAGTCTGACTTATATACTTAGCCTCTGTATCATCAAAGCGTAAAAGATAATTAAGCACATCGTGGTAACTATGCATTCTAAAATGTTTAATTGCCTGTAAGTTAGTGTAGCCCTGCTCTAAAAGGTTTTTTTCAGCTAACTTCGCAACCTTTATTTTTGCAAATGTCTGATCATTTACTCCCGATTTACAAATAGATCCTTTTCTTATTCTGTAATAATATAAACACTTATTGTATTTAATCATCTTCTTTGCTCTATAATATATGAATGAATACATATAATAATCTTCGGAGTTTATTCCTTTTGGAAACTCTAAATCTTTAATAATCTCCATCTTAATTAACTTATTCCAAATGCCACTGCAAAAATCATTTCTTTGATATAGATAGTTTTCTACTATATCGTCACCTTCGAATACTTGTATACTTTCATCATCCAACTCTTTCTTTTGATTTGTTTTAGTCACTACTGTTCTGTTGCACATAACGATATCACAATCGTACTGTTTTGCTTTGTCCAATAGTTCTTCCACCATATTGCTGGCAAGATAATCATCACTATCCACAAACAAAACATAATCGCCTGTCATTATTTTCATGCCAGCATTTCTGGCATCCGACAATCCACCATTCTCTTTGTGTATAACTTGAATTCTTTCATCTTTTTCAGCCCACTTATCGCACATAGTAGGACAAGCATCTGGCGAACCATCATCTACTAATATGATTTCTAGATTAGTATAACTTTGATTAATTACGCTATTGATGCATTCGTCCAAATACTTTTCTACTTTATATATTGGAATAATTATTGATATTTTTTCTTTCATTCTTTACTCCAGGCATTACTGCCAAACTTTATTAGACATAATAATTTTCTTCTTCCAATAACTCCACTTCAATCTATTTCTTCTGCATTCTTTTTTGAACTGTTTAATCAATTCATCATCTTTTTCCGGAATACTATTTTTAATTAGATTTAATTCATCTTGGTTTTCGTTTTTGATAAATTGATTCGGTATTATGTAAAATGAATCATTGGCCTTTTTCACATTATCAATCATATTTCTTTTTTGTAGATGAACATACATACATTCCTGACATTCTACTTTATTCTCTCTTTTTATTAGATTGTATAATGTTCCTTTATCCCACTTAAAAATTTGTTCAATCTCATCTTTGTCATTCTTCTTTTGGGTATGATCATATTTTTTTATAAATCTTTTATCTAGCCAACTTATATCTGCGTAATCTTCGCAATCAACCGTTTCAATTCCCTCGTATTTGCAAATGAATGCAATGCCTGGATATTCATCAAAATGATAATTCCATTTAGACTTAAAAACCGTCTTATAGTCGACTAATTCTTTTCTTTGCGTTTTATATAATGCATTCATTTTTTCATTGTTTTTATATAATGAAAAATGCCCATGAAGATTTATCTTTTCATATTTTTCTAAATCATCATCTTTAATAAAATGATTAATATTTCCAAATATCAAATCAACATCACAATATCCCCAAAAATCATACTCTACCAACTCTTCTTTAAAGATTTCTCCGTATGCGGGTCTATAATCGCAAAGCTTGTATGGAGACCTTAAGCTTATTTTAAAAGGATATAGAGATTGTATTTTTTTAACCAAATCCTCGAAAGAGCTTTTGATAACTCTTACATTCTCTGGAAGATTATTTTCGATTTCTTCATCTGTGATAATTAAAAAATTGTAATCCAAATTATGTCTGACAGATTCTAACCATAAGTTAAAATAATTAGGCAACTTACCAAAATAAGGTATTATCAAACAAATCTTTTTCTTTGGTTTACACATTTCAGTTATAATCTCCTACTATCTATAATTGTTTTTCTAACTAATCTGCAATTGTATTTATGAGTTCTTTCCACTTAGGCACTATTGTTTCAATGTCAAAATCATTCATATTATCCTGTGCGTGTTTAGAGAAGTCTATTCTCTTTTCATTATCTCTTATTAATTCTTCTATTTTTGTAGACATTTCCTCTATATTGCCATCCGATAAAAGATATCCATTAACTCCGTCCACAATACATTCTCTAGGTCCTGTCTTAATGTCAAAACTTATGCATGGTAGTTTATGACATTTCGCCTCCAACAAAGTCATTGGTAATCCCTCAAATCTAGAAGTCATAACAAACATTGCTGAATTGTGATATTCTTGGCTTATGTCATCGACATTACCCATCAATTTTACATTCTTTTCCAAACCTCTTTCGTTTATCATATCCTGGAGCATCTGCTGGTCTTCACCTTCTCCAAAGACTTTCCATTGCCACTCAGGATATTTTTTTAAAACATTGTCAGCCACTTGTACTAATCTATCAAATCCTTTTTGGTATGTTAGTCTTCCGACACTGATAATTGTTTTTGATTCTTTTTTATACTCCTCATTTTCAGTATCTATATATGTTTTAGGATTATGTATTGCACAAATTGGACATTTAAAACTTAATTCTTTTTTATAATATTCCTTGTCCTGTTCGGTCAATGTTACAATTGCATTTACATTCTTAACAGCAATCTTTCTAACTCTATTTCTTAATTTAAGTTTGGGATGATTATAAATATTAAAGTGCTCCCAAGTAATTATTTTTACTCCTGTCATCCATTTGACTGGGACTGCATATAAGTCAATTATTCCATCTATATCGATTAGTACATCTATTTTATTCTTTTTAACTATTTTCTTCAGTTGTCTAGTATACGCAACTAAATTTTTCGCCCCCTTTATTTCTTTATCTGATAAAGTATATCTTTTGATGCTGTCAGAAATACTATAAAAAGGTTTTTCTTTTCTTTCAGTCAAACTAATAAAGCTAATATTATATTTGTTATCTAAATTTAGTTTTTCAGCTATAAGGATTGCTACTCGCTCTGTTCCACCGCTTCTCGTGATATCTCCAGAGAAAAATCCAATATTTATCTTATTCATAATTCCTCTTTAAACAATATAACTTGCTAGTTTCCACAATTTATAATTGCCTGTTTCAAATGCTTTTTCCAAGTCTCTTTTTATTTTTCCACCATCCACGCTACTGTCTTCAGGTTTTATTTTGCTTATATAATCACATGCCATAATGAACACATTTCTAATAGTATCTTCTGGCAGTAGAGATATTCTCCTATATAGGAAAGTAGACATCTGATTGATTACATTATTATAAAAAATATTATCATGTGGTAATCCCACATTATCAGCCTGTCTTAATACATCCTCCATTACCCAATAGTGATCGATACACTTAGGAGACTTTCTTGCTGTTTGTGAAATGCCCTTTGGATTTATTCTATAGGCATATACCATTTTATCTAAAACAACCATTTTCTTGGACATTCTATAAATAATCGAACAAATGAGAGCATCTTCAAACCATGCCCCCATCGGAAATCTTATCATATCAAATAAATCTCTTTTAAATATTTTTCCCCAAGCATAACCCGGATGATTAATTGCTTTAGCTGGATTACTTTCAATTACTTCATTTTCTAGAATACAGTTTTCTTTATTATCAGTACCATCAACAAACATATAGTGGCTTCCAACCACTACATCTGCATCTTTGTTAATAATCTGTGAAAGCATTTTCTCTATAGAGTCTTCTAATAAAAAGTCATCAGAATCTACAAATGTAATATACTTACCTCTTGATTCATTAATGCCTGTATTTCTTGCACCTGACAATCCTTGGTTATCCTGCTCTATCAATATAATCTTTTCATCACTATACTCTTCAATAATGCTTTTAGTGTTGTCAGTAGATCCGTCATTCACAATGATTAATTCATAGTTATATCTTGTCTTTTGATTCAAAATAGAATCAATACATTTAGCAATATACTTTTCTACATTGTAGGCCGGTACTACTATTGATAAATCAATTGTTTTATCAACTGCGTGATTATTACACTCAGTTTCCATATGTGGTTTTTCATATACTCTATTTATACTATCTCTTGCACTATCTATCTCATTGCCGATCTCAATGTGATTTTTCTTGTTCTTCTTAAAGCATAATAATATATAATATCCCACCATAAGAATAAAGTAGGCTATAGCGGTTAATATTCTAGAAATGCTCTTTATTTTTATTTTTCTTATAAAGGTGTTAAAAATCCTTTGCTTCATATGCTATCTCCGTTGGAACTTCCACTTTATCCTCTTTCTCAACAGCCAAATCTTGATAGGCCAAGAAATAGAATATAGGGAATGCAGCCGCCTCATGTCTTACCCATGATCCAAAGTCAGGTTCGAACACAAAACTACCAAATAAATATGCCATAAAACATGTTAGTGCCAAGAATAATTGGTCATTTAACCTATTTAAATTCTTGAGAGCTCTAAACAAGTACACAAGTACAAAAATCTGATAGAAGAAGAATGGTGTGTAAACAGGGCTCTTAACTATCAATTCTACAGGTACCATCATTCTGACTGCACATATTGTATAGTCTATTACGAAATTAACATAGTTACCATTAACCTCTATTGGATTATCTATAACACTTGTAGCATCTTCATTTGCATATTGATCTCTGACACTAAGAGCATCGTCATATCCCTTTTTATCAACAAACTGACTAGCAAACATAAACAAATACATAGCCACAAAACAGGCAATTATTGCTATAACTGCGTGTGAAGCCGCTGATTTTTTTCTTTTCTTTAACCACCACAAAATAACGAATATGGCTATGGTCATAGCAGCCATCATTATATAATATTCTCTGAAGGTGGTTGATTCCCAATAATAAACTAGGGCACACCCAATCACTCTCACAATAATTGGAAGCGGAAGAAGGATTACAATAGTTATGCATACGAAAAAAAACATTTGAATTGGTTCCTTGGCTATATTGAAAACATAAATATTCATAAGCCCAATAGCCATTAATGTAAAAATACATTCAGGAACACTCATTTCTTTTACACGTTTAAGAATTATCAAAAACAAAATTGTAAAAACGATCCCTAATTCTAGACTCCATTGTTTTATAGATGTAAAATGGAAAAAATCAATTTTCGAGAATACATCAATTGTATCCTGATATCCTTCCCACCAACCCATACTTCTATTTCCAGTCATCATACAGACCATTCTTTTACTGTCATAGAAATATTTTTCTGGTAAAATCAAAAATTGAACTAGTTTACCTATTACAGCTACAATCGGAACTAGCATCATGGTAATACGTCTATTTTCTATTCTTTGATTTTGAACTTTTAAATCCACTTGAACTCCTAGAAAATCTTATTAAACCACTGTACTAAGAATCCTTGTACAGCATTTCCATTAGCACACACCTTGATAATCAATGGCGCAAACACCAATGAAACAATTGTCATCAACTTAATCAAAATGTTTATAGAAGGACCTGATGTATCTTTAAATGGATCACCTACAGTATCTCCTACTACAGATGCCTTATGAGACTCTGATCCCTTACCACCATCATGTCCTTCTTCTATATACTTCTTAGCATTATCCCAAGCACCACCAGAGTTTGCCATAAAGATTGCAAGCATAACGCCACAAACTAGTGCTCCACAAAGCATTCCACCTAACGCTGCTGGTCCTAATAAGAATCCAGTTGCTAGTGGAACTACTATTGCTAGTATTCCAGGAAGAACCATTTCTTTAAGCGCTGCGTTTGTAGAAATGCCTACGCACTTCTTATAGTCAGGCTTAACTTCACCCTTTAAGATGCCCGGTTCATTTTTAAATTGCCTTCTTACCTCATCTATCATCTGATTAGCAGCTTTACCAACCGAGTCCATAGTAAGAGCTGAGAATAAGAATGGTAACATTCCACCCAAGAATACCCCTGCTACTACTGTTGGTTTTAAGATGCTAATAACACTAAGTTTTGAAACCTCTGAATAAGAAACAAATAGTGAAAGCGCGGTTAATGCTGCAGAACCTATAGCAAATCCTTTGCCGATGGCTGCTGTAGTATTTCCAACTGCATCCAACTTATCTGTTATATTTCTTACGCTCTCATCTAGTTCTGCCATCTCTGCTATACCGCCGGCATTATCAGCGATAGGGCCGTAAGCATCTACTGCTATAGTCATACCAGTAGTTGAAAGCATACCAACTGCTGCTAGCGCAATACCATACATTCCAAAGAACGCATATGACACTAAAACACCAGCTACTATAAAGATGATAGGAATAGCTGTAGATTTCATACCTACTGCCAAGCCGTTTATGATATTCGTAGCAGATCCAGTCTGTGAACTGTCCGCTATCTGTTTTACACTTTTATATTTTTCTGATGTATAAATCTCTGTTAACTTTCCAATAGCCATTCCAACAACTAGTCCGGCAAAGATTGCCCAGAATGCATTGAAGTTGTGGAAGAATACTTTACTAAATATTGCTGCTGCTATTAGCACGATTATTTCTGCTACATACTCTCCTAAGTTGAGAGATCTTTGTGGGTCGGCTTTCTTTCCGCCTCGTACAAAGAAAGTAGCTATAACTGCTGCTAGCACGCCCACAGCTGCTATAACTAGCGGGAAGATTACATGGTTAATAGTAAACTTTCCACCGTTAAATTTGACGCCAGCTACCATAAACGCCACCGCCAAAGTAACTGACGAAACTAGTGCTCCTACATAACTTTCGAAAAGGTCGGCTCCCATACCTGCTACGTCACCTACATTGTCACCCACGTTATCAGCTATAACGGCTGGGTTTCTTGGATCGTCTTCAGGGATTCCAGCTTCTACTTTACCTACTAAGTCAGCTCCCACGTCGGCTGCTTTTGTATATATACCTCCACCTACTCTTGCAAACAATGCAATAGATGAAGCTCCCAAACTAAATCCTGTTAGAATACTTACGCTCTCAGGAGT
>JAEEGL011106063.1_pt1 | contig 14733 bp, 12 predicted proteins | sample 9134231 | NCBI WGS metagenome assembly JAEEGL01 (sample SAMN16246548, study PRJNA631951) | gut metagenome | biome: gut microbiome; feature: rumen; material: fiber-attached | host: Bos | place: Iran: Karaj | collected 2018-10 | reverse complement strand
GGTTGTCACTTTCTTTAAACTCTTCCACTACGACTTCAACGCTGTAAGGAATCTCTTTTTTGTACAATAAAAGGATTTTTTCGCGTATGATTTCCGAAACGAAGAAGCGGGTGGGCCGGTCGGTTAGCTGGTCTTTGGGGAAATAGGGAGGACAGAGCGGCAGTTTGGCTACAATTTTTTGAAGTAAGGTATCAATGTTGATTTGTTGCAGAGCCGATATGGTTACGATTTCTGCTTGAGGCAGCAGGTTTTGCCAATAAGTGCATGCTGCCTGGGTTTCTTCGGGAGTTGCTCTATCTATTTTATTGATTATCAATAAAATAGGAATATTTGTTTTTTGTAGGTTTTCCATCACGTCTTCCCTGTATTTCGTTTCCCCACACTCTACAAGATAGAGGAGGAGGTCGGCGTCTTTGAGTGCTTCATTGACGAAATGCATCATCATTTCTTGCATTTTATAAGCAGGATTTAAGATGCCGGGAAGGTCGGAATAGATGATTTGGAAATTTTCCCCATCCACAATTCCTTTGATTCTATGGCGGGTGGTTTGTGCTTTTGCGGTAATGATAGAGAGGCGTTCTCCGACGAGTTGGTTCATAAGGGTGCTCTTTCCTACATTGGGGTTTCCAATGATGTTAACGAAGCCCGCACGATGGTCGGAAGGAATGGGAGTGTTGAGGTCGTCGAGGAGCATTAGTCGTTGGATTTGATGGTATCCGTGTTGATTTCAAGGATTCTCCGTGGATTTTTAGGCCGTAGAATGTATTTGGGTGTGTTTTTTTTAGCAGATAGAGTGTCGGTTGAAGCGTTTGTGCTTGGTTGTGAAGGGGTTATGTCGTTGCTTTTGGAAGCTGTTTTTTGTTTCGGTTGTTCGGGAGTCTCTGATGCTACATCCGCAGTTTCTTGTGGAGAAAGGGTGTCCAATGAAGAGGGAGGGAGGATTGTATCTATGATTGTAACAGGCTGTTGTGGTTCTGTTTCCGAAGAGGTAACAGGGAGTTTGTCAGAATGGATTTGCTGATACAAAAAATACCCTCCAGCAACGATTATCAATGAGGTAAGGGTGGTAATAACAATGGATTGTGCAACACTCAATCCGCTTTTCCATCCCATTTTTTTGCTAAAACTCTTCCACGCTTTGTTGGAATAAGGATAGTTTTTGCTATTGATTTTTTCTTTAAATAATTGGTCAAAATTATTTTCCATAATTTTGGGTATTTTCGTAAATCATTGATTTTAATTTTGTTCTGGCATAATTGAGATGCCAATGGGAAGTTCCTTCTTTAATATTCAACAATTGGGCAATTTCAGTATGAGAGTAGTTTTCAAAAATATAAAGGTTAAATACGCTGCGTGCCATAGGGGGCAGTTGTTGTACCATTCCCAGTAGCTCATCAGTAGATAGTTTGGATAGGGCACTGTTTTCGTCATAATGTTCCATTTCCATAGTTGGAATGGCTTCCAGAGGGGCGGTGTTGATGAGTGTGTTATACTTGCGTTGATAATCGATAATGGCATTTACCACAACGCGTTTGAGCCAAGCATTAAAAGAACCTTTTTCTGTAGTGGTATATTTCTCAAGGTTGGTGAAGAGTTTCAAAAATCCCTCATTGAGCATGTCTTCCGCCTCTTCGTTACTTTTTGCATACCGCATACATATAGCCAGCACTTTACCATAATAAAGCTTGAACAAACGATGCTGAGCCTTCCTATTATTCTGGCGACAATCAGCAATCAGTTGTGCAATCTCTGTCTCATTGTTTGTGCCTTGCTTTAACATAATTATATAACGATAATTTTTAAAAAATCTTTGGGTGAAAAAATAATTTTTTAGAAATTTTCACGGAAATCCCGTTTCATATTATACTTAAGGTCTTGTAATACAGATGCTTTAACATTAATCGTAAAACTCCAGCCTTTTCGGGTGCCAAAGGGAATCCAGTTAAACCGCATTTCCCAGCAATGGAGATCGCGGTAGATATCTATAGAGGTATATGACATATCTTTTTGGGTGAAGTCGTAGCCAGTTGTAAAGCCGATTTTCCACTTTTTCGTAATATTGACATCCCCGCTGATATTTATGGTTTGGATGATTTTCCCTATGTATTTTTTGTCTTTGTTGTCAACCGACATATTGGCTGGATAGTAAATGGGATTCATGTAGTAGTAGCGGTTATCGTTGACACTATAGGAGAAAGTATAGTTCAAGGTGAGAGACCATGGGTTGGAGAAGTCGGGGCGCTTGGTAGGCATACCCAAAGAGTTTTCGGTAAAAAGTTCTTCTTCTGTTGGTGTTTTTTTCTTTTCGGTTTTCCCTTTAAAGAAATCCTGGTTCAAGGTTAAATTTAATCCGATGCTGAGGTCGGTGGAGGAAAATCGGAAAAGACGGTGGTTGGCTTTCAGTTCGGTTTTGTTGATGCGAACGCCCTTTTCGTTGTAGCAGTAAGGATCAAAGCCAATATTGAAAGTGATGTACAGTTGTTTGAACAAAGTGGTACGCCCGGAGATGGTAAACAGCGACCAATTGAGTGAGTCGGCTGCAAAATCGTAATGGCAGTTGAGGGTTAGATTTTCTAATAAAACTATCTTTTTCATGCCCGTGATGGTGTCGCGACGGGAGCGCACCTTCATTTCCAAGTTGTTGGTGATTGACAATTTTGCGATGGCAATGGAACGATCGCCCACCCCTCCGAAAATAGCATTGCTAAAATAGGAGTAGCGCACAGTCTCCCCGGTAATGGTATTAAAATATTCTCCGTATGTTCGGCCACTCAAGTTGGGCGAATAACTGAAGCTCAGGTTGGGGGTGATGACATGCCGCAAAGCTTTCAAGCCCCCCTTCTTGAATTGGTACATAAAATAAATTTTGGTGGTGAGACTCGTCTGCATGTTGAGGTCGTGCAAAGCATAAAAATTACGCTGCATTTTTTTGTTGACAGTATAAATCGAATTGCCCTCTTCGTTGATGGTTGAGTCCATACTTAGCGTCTCCCGCTGCAGATACCATTTTTCTGTTAGGTTGATGGTGGTGTTCCAGTTGATGAGTTTGGCAATTTTTATAGGGATGGTGAGCGGGATGGAATGCCTCATTCCTAAATGCAGGTCTTGCCATGTCTCAGGTTTGAGCAATAGGGAATCTACTGTAGAAAGCCGTGTGGTGAATTGCGAGGTCCATTTAAGGGAAATGTTGTCGTACCACTTCAGTTTTGTTTTATTTTTCTTCCTGAAAGGATAGAATTGGTTTACCGACATGCTTACATCGGGTAAAAGAAAATCCACCATGCCGGTTTTGGTGTTTTGAGTGTAAGAAGCGGTGATGTCGGCGTAGAAAATATTTTTTGCGCTGGTGGATAGATTGACTTTAGACGTGTATTGGTTTGATAAATAATCGTTTACACTGGAAGGATTGTAGGTGTTGAACGTACGGCTAACGATATTGATGAGGGCGGAAAAACGGGTGGTGGGGTGGGATTTTGCATCTTGTTTGTGGCTCCAATAGAATTTGAAGTCGTTGGTGTTGTAGCGGGAAGGGGTATATTTTTCACCGAAAAAGTTTTGGGCGAAGCTAACATCCAATTTGCCGGTGCATTTGTATCGGACGACGTAGTTGGAGCGCACTTTGGCTGCCCAACTACCGTTGGTGTATATGTCGCCGGCAAGGAGCAGGTCGATATTGTCGCTGATTCCAAAATAATAACCAAAATTCTCAAGGTAAAATCCACGGTTGTTGGACTCCCCGATGGTGGGCATGATGATGCCGGAACTTCTTCCTTTTTTTAGCGGAAAGTAGCCAAAAGGAATGGCCAAGGGAGTGGGGATGCCTCCAAAGCTGAGGTACGCTGGCCCCATGACAATTTTGTCGTCAGGAATCACTTTTGCCTTGGTGAATGAAATCTCAAAGTGAGGGTGGTCTAACTCACACGTGGTGTATTTCCCTTTTTTGATGAAAGAGGTGTTGTCGTCTAATCTTTTGACTTTTTCTCCATGAATAAAACCTTCGCCTTCAACGGTGATGACTTGTGAAATAATACCTTTGGTGGTCTTGAAATTATACTTTATTTCATGGGCCTTGAATGAGGTTTCTCCTTGTTTGAAAATGGGGAAACCACTAAAATTCCCAGTGGTATCCGCTACCCCTGTAGCGTAAAGTTCTTGTGAGACAAACCCAATTTCAATGTAGTCGGCATGTAATTCAATATCTTCATAATAAACAACTGCGTTCCCAAACAGATAGGCCATTTTGGATCGCATATCAATAACGATAGAATCTTCCGCTTCATACGTCACGATTTTATCAATGGCACCGCTTGAAATTTTTTTCACGATAGTATCATCCTGAATGATAGTCTTTTTTTGAGATGAATCGGAAAGAAGAAAAAGAGTGTCGGAGGAGGAAATTATGGAATCAATAGCAATAGGCGAGTCGGGGGAGGAAATACCGTTCTTTAGGGTGTCGGAAGAAACTGTCTGAGCGTGTATTTTTAAGCATAACAAACTGATTATTATTACAATGACATATCGCAATAATAATAACAATCGACCGTTAATTATTCGTTGTATCAAGTTTCTTACTATCTTTCTTTTTGTAATAACTTTGCTCGCTAAAAAATTGTCAAAAATACATAAAAATACAATGTATGCAAAACAGAAAAAAGCTGATTTTATTATTTGTTATATTAACTTTTTTTAACGTGCAATCTTTTGCCCAAGCCAAAGATAAAATCGCCAAGGTGGTGATTGATGCCGGTCATGGAGGAACCGACCCCGGAGCAATAGGGGCGAAGGGACAAGAAAAAGATGTTACTCTGGCGGTTGCCCTGCAGTTGGGAAAATTGATTTCAGAAAATTGCAAGGGGGTGGAAGTTTATTATACGCGAAAAACGGACGTTTTTATTCCACTATATACCCGTTCTAAAATTGCTAACGACAAGCATGCCGACCTTTTTATCTCTATCCATTGTAATGCGGCTGAAAATAAGTTGGCACGGGGAACCGAAACCTTTGTAATGGGTTTGCACAAAACCACTTCCAATTTAGATGTCGCCAGAAAAGAGAATGCGGCCATGTTGCTGGAAAAAGACTATAAAAGCAATTATGGCGATTTCAACCCCAACTCGCCTGAATCGTATGTCATTTTTTCTCTTTATACCAATGCTTATCTGCACAATTCAGCACTTCTGGCATCCAAAGTGCAACGCCATTTGTTGAAGTGCAATGGTTTTACCGACCGTGGGGTGCAGCAAGCCGGTTTTTGGGTGCTGCACAAAGTGGCAATGCCCAGTATTCTGATAGAACTTGGCTTTATCTCTAATAAAGAGGACGAGGCTGTATTGCTAAACAAAGATTCTCAAAATGCGATGGCGGTTTCAATTTGCAATGCTTTCATTGAGTATAAGAATCAGATTGAAGGCACGCAAATACCTTTGTTGGCAGAGAAAAAAGTGTCCAAGACAGTGGAAAAGAAGGTGGATATTAGAGAAGAAAATAGGGAGGAAGAGAAATCTGTCAATAGTGAAGAGCAAACAACATCCTCTTCATCTGCCAATGGATTGTGCTTTAAGGTTCAGGTATATGCATCCCCGAAAGAAATTGCTGTTACAGATAAAAAATTTGACGGTATTGCAAATGTAGAAAAGTATTGTGAAAACGAGGTGTGGAAATATACGGTGGGGAGCGAACCGACATTTGAAAAAGCGCAAGCTATCCAAAAAACGCTCAAAGAAAAATTCCCCGATGCATTTATTATCGCTTTTAAAGATGGGGCGAAAATTCCGATAAGTGAAGCACGAAAATTGTCAAATTAGTGCGATAAAGAGAATCGGCAGGATATTTTGCCTCGTTTATGTTAAAAAAACTGTTGTAAAAGTGAAGAGGATGGGCTTAAATCTCAAAACTTAATCGTATTTTTGCAGCCCATAAAAAGAACCATTATGATACAAAGAATTCAGTCGTTATTACTTCTTTTAGCAGCGATAGTTGCCATTGTTTTAATTTTCATTCCAGTCGGTCATATTGTTGATATTGCCACCTCACAGGTGTTGTATGAGTATGATGCTTTTGCTGTGAAATCAGTGGAGGGGGAGGCGGTCGGTGTGTATAGCACGGCATACATCGCTATATTGTGGGCGGTGTCGGCTATATTGTCGCTGGTAACCATTTTCATGTATAAAAACAGGCTTCGTCAAGTTTCCATTAATGGGATTAATATGCTGGTGATTTTGGCAGCAATGGCTATGATGTTGTGGGTATATCCCAATCTTCTTTTCCCTAAACAACAGTTGGTGACAGAAAGAGCCATCGTGGATTTTAATAAATGGATTCTGCTTTCTATCATTCCTGCAGTTTCTTTATTTTTTGCAAACAGAGCCATCAAAAAAGATGAGCGCATGGTGCGTGCCGCAGATCGTTTAAGATAGTTGTTTATGTTCGATTTCTTGGATTTTATTCATTTTGGAGTCGCTGATATTATTGATATACTGTTATTTTCAATAATATTGTACCAATTGTATAAATTATTGAAGGGAACGACGGCTATCCGTATTTTTTTCACGGTGGTGATTCTTTTTCTTTTGTGGAAATTGATGAGTGCGTTTCATTTCAAATTGTTGACGGCTGTTTTGGGTCAAGTGATCAGTGTGGGGGTGATTGCCCTTTTTATCATTTTCCAACCCGAAGTCCGCAAATTTTTAGTGCTTTTGGGAAATACAAGGGTTTCAAGAATTATTAGCGGCCGTTTTCATAAGAAAGGGGATGTGAAAATATTTGCTGAAGAGATTAACAATGTGGTGCGTGCGTGCCGCCGGATGTCGGATTCCAAAACAGGGGCTTTGATTGTGTTTGAAAAAGACACCCCGTTAGATGAGATCATTGCCACGGGCGAGCGTTTGGATGCCATGATTTCGAGAGAGCTGATAGAGAATATATTTTTTAAAAATAGTCCCTTGCACGATGGCGCGATGATTATCAAAAATCATCGCATCTATTCGGCACGGTGTATCTTACCCGTTTCCGATAGGGAGGATTTGCCTACGGATTTGGGTTTGCGGCATCGTTCGGCCATTGGCGTTACGGTTCTTACCGATGCAGTGGCTGTCGTCGTTTCAGAGCAGACAGGCAATCTGTCCATCTGTCAATCGGGCAATATTACGCACGGGATCTCCCCCTTGGTACTTGAAAAAACATTGAACGATATTTTTATGGATTCCGAAGCCCAAGAAAAAGTGGAACATAAAGAAGATAAATAGATGAATACGAATTTAGATCCTTCAAAAGGAAGATTATCAGCGGCGGATACTGAGTTTGAACGCGCGATTCGTCCCGCTGATTTTCATAATTTCTATGGTCAGGAACAAGTCATTGACAATATATCCGTATTCGTTGAAGCTGCCAAGGTGAGGAACGAAGCTCTTGATCATGTGCTGCTATTTGGCCCTCCCGGACTGGGGAAAACCACGTTGTCGCACATTATCGCCAATGAAATGGGGGTGAATGTGAAAGCGACCTCTGGCCCTGTGATTGATAAACCAGGCGATTTGGCAGGGTTGCTCACGAACTTGGAACCCAATGATGTGCTGTTTATTGATGAGATTCATCGCCTCTCTCCCGTGGTGGAAGAGTATCTTTATTCGGCGATGGAGGATTATAAGATAGACATCATGATAGAGACAGGTCCCAATGCGCGAAGTGTGCAAATTGCCTTGAATCCGTTTACCTTGGTGGGTGCCACCACGCGCTCGGGATTGCTGACAGCACCGTTGCGTTCGCGTTTTGGTATCAACTTGCGACTGCATTATTACGATGCTTCTACACTATCCAAAATCTTGAAACGCTCGGCCTCGATTCTGAAAATTCCTTTGAACGATGACGCTGCCTTGGAAATTGCCCGCCGTAGCCGCGGCACCCCTCGTATCGCTAATTTGCTGCTTCGAAGAGTCCGCGATTTTGCACAAATAAAAGGGAATGGCATCATCAATTACGAGATTGCTCAGATTGCCCTTGCCGCTCTCAATGTGGATAAGCATGGATTGGATGAAATGGATAACAAAATTTTGAATACCATTATCGAAAAGTTTAAAGGGGGACCTGTGGGGCTGTCCACCATTGCAACAGCAGTGGGTGAGGACACGGGAACAATTGAAGAAGTGTATGAACCTTTCCTGATACAAGAGGGCTTTTTGATGCGTACTCCCCGCGGTCGTGAGGTTACATCGCTTGCTTATACTCATTTAGGAAAAATAAAAAAAACGGAACAACCAGATTTCTTCTCTTAGCATATAGTAATGATAAGAACTGTTTTAGAAATCATAGGAGAGTATTTTCTTTTTTTAAAGAAAGTATTTACAAAACCGACCAAAGCCTCTATTTTTTTCCGCAAATTAGTGGATGAGATGGATTCCATGGGCGTGGGCTCTTTGTTGATAGTTTGTATTGTCGCCATTTGTATGGGCAGTGTTATTACAATTCAGACCGCCTTGCAAATAGAAAGCAGTTGGATTCCTAAATGGACACTTGGTTTCACGGTAAGAACTTCTGTCGTTATGGAGTTATGTCCTACAATCATTAGTTTGTTGCTCGTCGGAAATTTGGGGTCACGTATTACCTCCGAAATTGGTAGTATGCGTGTTACAGAACAAATTGATGCATTGGAAGTGATGGGTATTAATTCGGCTTCCTATCTTGTATTGCCCAAAATCGTCGCTTCTCTTATTGTTAACCCCATCCTGATTATTATTTCCATTTTCTTCGCTCTGATGGGAGGCTATGTTACAGTATTACTTACAGGTGTAACCTCTTCGTACGATTATATAGATGGGTTGACCTCTTTCTTTAGAATGTATGATATTTATTATGTATTGGTGAAAACAGTTGTCTTTGCCTTTATAATATCTTCAGTGTCATCATTTTATGGATATAGAATAGAAGGTGGTGCATTGGAGTTGGGAAAAGCCAATGTGAATAGTATTGTGGTCGCCAGTTTTTTGATTTTAATGCTTAATTTGGTGATTACACAGATAATGCTGTAAGGACTATAGTTCCATCGTTGCTTCCATTTCTTCAGAGAGAAAATATCCTCCGGGAAAAGGTTCGGTATAATCCATATTTAACCAAATATTATCATTGTTATCTACGTGATAATAGATGGTTTTTTCACCAATAACGTCTTTGAAAAGCGTGTAGCGAATGAGATAGCATACGTTGTCGAAATCAGCCCGATTTTCGAAGCGAAGTTCAGGATAGATATGGTTCGTTGCGCGGACAATACGTACTTGTGCGCCAATGGCTTTGAGGCATGCAGCCATTAATGCGGTATAATCATCGCAATCGCCCGCCAAGGTCTTGATGGATTCATTTGCCGGCGCTATGTATTCCTGCCCTTGGGGGTCGTTTACGTATTGCCATTGGTCGTTGATTTCCTTGAAAATAGCAAAGCATTGAATATAACGACGATAGCCGCCTTTTTGCTCTTTTTTAAAGTGATTTTGGGTGCACTGGTTGGCAAAAGACTTTACTTCTGGTGTGAATTTGGTGGCAGCGATGAATTCACTGCGGTGGGGAAAAGTTTGTTGAACCGCTATGTCGTGTATTGATTTCTCTTGGTTGGATAAATTGGAAATCAATCCGCGGTAATCTTCAAATATATCTTTAAAGCCATAGTGATGGGTGAGACTGCCTATGGTGAGCAAAGCGATGAGGCTTATGGTGATAATCCATAGGAAGTATTTGATTTTTAGGAATATATAGAAAAATAAACTAAAAAGAGCAAGAAACAACAGGATTCTTTCAAAATGAAAACTCCATGTGGGGAAGGGCAGAATGCGGTGTAGAATAATAAAAACGGGCAGGGTGATGATGGTTGTTATCAAAGCGGTGGTTAACCAATCCCACCATTCATGCTGCTCTTTTTTGAACCATGTTTTTCTTTCTTTTTGTTTGACTTTGGGCGACATTTTAGCGAATTCTAAATGGTTTTTAATAATGAATTGCTTAAATAGTGACTGCAATCCTCGAAAGTTTTAAAAGTATGTTCTTCGGGTACAATGTTCGGAATGACATTCATTCGTTGGAGCATATACATCGGTTGGGGTTGTATGATGGTCATAAGAACAGTAACTCCTTGCGCTTGAAGATCTTTTATAGCTGTTTCCATGGCATACAATCCGGATTGGTCCATGAAAGAAACGAGCTTCATCCGAATGATAACGATTTTGGCATCGTTGGGGATGTCGTGCATTACTTCTTGAAAACGAGTGATAGAGCCAAAAAAGATAGGTCCGTTCAAACGTTGGATATAGATTTTGTTTTTTATTTCAGGGGTAAGAACTTTTTCGTCGTCCCATGGTACCTCTTTGTCAAATTGGGTTACGTGATCGGAGTGATAGCCGCTTTCCACCAAGTCGCCGGCACGTTTCATAAAGAGTACGCAGGCTATCACCATGCCAATGCCAACGGCGATGAGCAAGTCAACGAAGACGGTAAGAATGAGTACAGTAATAAGCACTACTGCATCGGCGCGGGGAATTTTAAGCAAGTCGCGGAACCCTTTATAGTCAATAATGCCAAATCCTACGGTGATAAGAATTCCGGCAAGTACGGAGAGAGGAACGTATTTTACCAACTGACCGAGTCCGAGGAGTACGGCGAGTAAAAAGAGGCCGTGTACCATACCCGAAAGACGGTTGCGCCCGCCGCTGTTGATATTCACAACGGTACGCATGGTGGCACCGGCACCGGGAAGACTGCCGAAAATACCAACTATCACATTGCCAATACCTTGCCCTATCAACTCTTGATTGCTATTGTGCTTGGTTTTGGTGGTGTTGTCGGCAACTACCGAGGTGAGCAGCGTGTCAATGGAGCCTAACCCCGCTAAAGTGAGTGCAGGGATAACCGACATTTTTAGTACAGCAAGCCAGTCAATACCGGCAACGGAATGTTTTACGAAAAATGGCATGGGAAATCCAGACGGAATTTCACCGATGGTAAGCCTGCTGTCAAAATGAATGCAAACCGCCACTACCGTCATTACAATGAGAGCAACAAGGGTGGAGGGGATCTTTTTGGTTAACAATGGAAAAAGGTAGATGATGGCCACGGTGCCAAGTCCGAGAAGAAGGGCAGTAATGTCCAAACCACCAATTTTTTCGGGCAACTGTGTAATCATATCCACAATGAGAACCGGCGATTTCATCCCCAAAAGAGGGTAAATTTGCTGGACAATAATGATAATGCCAATGCCGCTCATAAATCCGGAAAGTACAGGATAGGGGATATAGCGGATGTATTTCCCGATCTTGATAACACCAAAGATAATCTGAAAAACTCCACATAAAATAGCAGCAAGAGCCATACTAATAACGACTGTTTCAATGGAATGCGGCTGAGATGTTGCCCAAACGGTAGATATTAATGTGGCGGAAATAACCGTCATCGGACCTGTAGGGCCACTGATTTGGGAGGGTGTTCCTCCAAAAAGGGATGCAAAAAAGCCTAACATCATCGCTCCTGTTAGTCCTGCCAATGCACCAATTGCCCCAATATTTTCAACTTCTTCTATAGAGATAACTCCAAATGCCTGAATGCCAAATGCTAATGCTAAAGGTAATGCTACAATTCCTGCAGTTATGCCTCCGAAAATGTCACCTTTTAAGTTTGTCTTGTCAAAAATTTTCATTATTTATTTTGTTTTTCTTGAATTAAAACGGTCGTTTTGGTTTTGGTAATAGGTTGAATTATTTTTATAAATTATTGATTATTATATTGTTAAATTAAAAATTTGTAAGAATAGTTTTAATCTCTCAAATAAGAGAAAAGGGACTAAAATATGGGGACAAAATTACAGAAAATATAAGAATGAAACGTAAAAATATGTACTTTTGCAAGTTAAAAAATAGATGAGGACGTTGGATAAAATGAATAAAATCTATCAAGGCTGGATGGTGCGGGAATTTATTTAAGGTTTTATGTTTTATAGGCCTCTTCTAAAATAGATGAATTAGAGTAAAGTACTATGAAAATTGCAATTGTAGGTTCTGGGTATGTCGGTCTTGTTACCGGAATTTGTTTGGCTGAGGTCGGATTCCATGTTGTTTGTGTGGATATCAATGAAGAAAAAATAGCTTTGTTGCGGTCTGGGAAATCCCCCATTTTTGAACCGGGATTGGAAGAGATGTTGAAGAATAATTCCCAAAAAGGCAGGTTGAGTTTCACCACTTCGCTTTCCTCTGTTATCGATGAGGTGGATGTTGTTTTCTCTGCTGTGGGCACTCCTCCCGATGAAGATGGAAGTGCTGATTTGAGCTATGTTTTGGAAGTGGCCCGTACGGTGGGAAAAACCATGAACAAGTATATCGTGCTGGTTACCAAAAGTACAGTTCCCGTAGGTACTGCCCAAAAAGTGAAGACCGTATTGCAAGAAGAGTTGGATAAAAGAGGGGTAAGTGTGGATTTTGATGTGGTTTCCAATCCTGAATTTTTGAAAGAGGGTGATGCTATCAACGACTTTATGAATCCGGATCGTATTGTTGTGGGGGTTGATTCGGAAAGAGCTCGGGCAATCATGGAAAAAATTTACAAACCCTTCGTACTGACCGGACACCCTATTATTTTTACAGACATCAGTTCTGCAGAAATGATTAAATATACTGCGAATGCTATGCTTGCCACCAGAATCAGTTTTATGAATGATATTGCCAATTTGTGCGAAAAAGTTGGTGCAGATGTGAATATGGTTCGTAAGGGAATTGGCGCAGATAACAGGATTGGCAGTAAATTTCTGCAGGCTGGCATCGGCTATGGAGGTTCCTGCTTTCCAAAAGATGTGAAGGCATTGATTCATACCGGAATGGAAAATGGTTGCTCTTTGGAAATTCTCCAAGCAGTGGAAAAAATCAATGAACGCCAAAAAGCAGTGCTATTTAATAAGTTCAATTCCTATTTCAACGGGAATATAAAGGGAAAAATGGTGGCCATATTGGGTTTGGCGTTTAAACCGAATACCAATGATATGAGAGAAGCGCCTGCATTGGTTCTGATTGACAAATTGCTTCAAGCAGGTTGCAGAGTGAAAGCTTACGACCCTATTGCTATTGCGGAGTGCAAACGAAAAATAGGAAACATCATTGATTATAGTTCGGATATTTATGATGCTGTAAATGGCGCTGACGCGTTGTTCCTCGTTACGGAATGGGCAGAATTCAGAGTCTTGGATTTTGCTAAAGTGAAATCTTTGATGTCCAATGCCGTAATCTTTGATGGCAGAAATATGTACAATGCAGAGGAGGTGTCGAAGCATCGCATTGATTATTTCCCTATCGGAATCCAGCCTAAAATAACGAAATAATTACAATTCTACTTGTGCACGGGCATAGTCTTCAGGAATGCCAATGTCAATAAAGTAGTTCAAGGAACATTGTGCGTAGAAAGGCAATGTGTCAACATATTTTTCCATTAAATCTTTTTCAAAAGAAAATTTAGCCGGCAGGTTTAATTCTTTTATTAACATGTTGTTTATCATATAGATGCCACCATTAATAGTCCCTTCTCCATTTGCATTGTTTTTTTCTGTAAAGTGGAGAATCCTTCCATTTTCATTAATGGTAACGCTGCCGTATCTGCTTGTATCGGCAACTTGGCGCAGAATAATGCTCAACAAACTATGGTGTTGGATGTGAAATTTTTCCAAAGAAAACAGGTCTGCTTTAAAAAGGGTGTCGCCATTTAGTACCAGCACATTTTCGTTGGTGCAGAATGATAAGGCATAGGCGATTCCTCCACCCGTTCCTAACGGTTCTGTCTCCACGGCATAGTTGATATGGATTGATTTATATTGGGAACCGAAAAATTCTTCAATTTTTTCATGCAAATATCCTACAGATAAAATCACTTTTGTGTAATTGTAATCTATCAGATAATCAAGAATATATGTCAAAAAAGGTCTCCCATTTACGGGAGCCATCGGCTTTGGTACGTCTTTCACCACGTTTTGCAAACGGGTGCCGAACCCGCCAGCCAATATGATTGCTTCCTTGTTGGTCATTGTTGCTGTTTTACATTATAGTAGAGACGCACGGTCGTGTGTCTCTACCGTTCAATTTTCATCTTTCAATTCCCCATTACATTGTCCATGTTTTAAGTCCTTCAGTTACAAATTCGTAGCGTTTCGCTTGGCCGCCAAATTTGCTCAATGCATCAATAACGGCGTAACGGGTAGTAGAAGGGCAATAGAAAAACATGAATCCGCCGCCGCCGGCGCCTGAGATTTTGCCTCCCGAAGCACCCGATTGTAGCGCTGCCTCATAAACTTTGTCAATCAGTTCATTACTGATACTGTCCGCCATCTGTTTCTTGTATAACCAACCAAAATTAAGAATTTCACCAATCGCATCAATGTCCCCTTTAAGCAAAGTCTCTTTCATTTGAATGGCTTGTTCTTTCAATTTGAGCATGGCATCAATAGATTTCTGTTTTTTGGCCTTGACATTTTTTTGCTGGTCTTCAATGATTTGGGCAGAGACATGGCTGGTTGCAGTATAATATAGCACAAGGTTGTGTGCCAACTCATCCATATAGCGTTGCCGGATCCGTAGTGGGTTGACAATAACGTTATTGCCGATAAATTCCATATAGTTGAAACCGCCGAAGGTGGCAGCGTATTGGTCTTGCTTTCCGCCACTCATGGCAAGGTCTTCGCGCTCGATTTCGTAAGCCAAGTGCGCAATGTCATACTCGCCAAGT
>JAEEGL011087926.1_pt1 | contig 14733 bp, 14 predicted proteins | sample 9134231 | NCBI WGS metagenome assembly JAEEGL01 (sample SAMN16246548, study PRJNA631951) | gut metagenome | biome: gut microbiome; feature: rumen; material: fiber-attached | host: Bos | place: Iran: Karaj | collected 2018-10 | reverse complement strand
GCAGCGTTCTTCTGCTTCATGCCGGCCAGTGACATTGCGGCTCCTGCTTTTCTGGCCGCGGTTCCGAGTTCGTCTATATAGCTCATATCTGTCTCCTTTGTCTCATGCAAGGTCGAATATCGTACATTTTGCGGTCCCGTCGAATATCCTGTACAGATTCTCGGGATCGTCACCGTTGATTATCACAGTGGGTATATGGGTCTCGCCGGCGATCATAGCCGCTTCCAGCTTGGTGATCATACCGCCGCTGGCGAGTTCGCTGCCTTTCTGTTTTGTTGAGTTTATCAGCTCGTCGGTCAGCTTTGTGACGACCGGTATATGCTTGGCGTCCGGGTCGCTCGGGTTCTTGTCGTACAACCCGTCAACGTCGGTGAGTATCACCAGCAGGTCTGCTTCACAGAGCTGCGCCATAACCGCCGACAGGGTGTCGTTCTCGTCGAAGTCCAGCTGATCTATGGACACAGTATCGTTGGCGTTGATTATAGGGACTATGTTCATCTCAAGCAGGCGGTGCAGGGTATTGAATGCGTTCTCATGCCTTGTCTTGTTGCTTACGACGTCGCGGGTCACGAGAAGCTGCGCCACTGTATGGTTATATCTCGAGAACTCGCGGTCATAAATGTTCATCAGCTCACACTGTCCGATAGCGGCGCAGGCCTGTTTCGTCGGTATATCTGTTGGTCGCTTCGTCAGGCCGGCCCGTCCGACACCTATACCGATAGCGCCCGAGGTGACGAATATAATGTCGTGACCTTCGTTTTTCAGATCGGACATTACCTCTATCAGCTTGCGCACGCGCCTGAGGTTCAGGTTTCCTGTCTTATAGCACAGGGTCGATGTGCCTACTTTTATAACGACCCTCTTTGCATTCCTTACTTTATCCATAGTTGCACCCCGCAGTAATACATATTTATCTTATTATATCAAAAAAAAGCATCAATTGCAATACCATAAATGTGATTTTTCGCAATGAAAAAATGCCCGGAAAAAATTTTGACCGATTTGACGATTTTTATTGACAAACCGAAATTTTTATTGTATAATAATATGCGGAGTAAGTTTGGCGGGTCAGAAAAGGCCTGCTTCTGTCTGGAAAGGAAAACGTCATGGCTGTTATCAATACAATGGAAAATGTAGTTGATGTGGCTCTGAGCGAGCTTTTACGGGACGAAACCGAGTGCTGCACCTGTGAGCGCTGCATGAACGATATGAAGTGCCTTGCCCTCAACGCTCTCCCGCCCAAATATGTAAGCTCCGAACGCGGCGAGCTTTTCTCAAAGATCAACAACACAATGGCTCAGCAGCGTTCCATTGATATCAGAGTTGCCTGCATCAACGCTATAGAGTTTGTAAAGGGTCATCCCCATCACAGAATGGATTGAGCCCCGGCAGACGTTCAGAGTGTGTCCGGGCGAACGGATAGTGTCTTCGGCGGGAGCGGGTATTCTGCGCGGTGCCGTTATACGCGGGTGTGGCGGAATTGGCAGACGCGTCGGATTTAGGTTCCGATGGGCTTCCCGTGCAGGTTCAAGTCCTGTCACCCGCACCAGCGGTATACCGCCGCAGCCGTTTTTTCAGATCATGGGGTATTAGCGCAGCTGGGAGCGCACCACACTGGCAGTGTGGGGGTCAGGGGTTCGAATCCCCTATACTCCACCAGAACGCCGCTGACGCGGCTCAACGAATAGTGAAGAGTGAATAATGAATAGTTAATAACAGAATAGCACCAAGTTTGTGCGGCGTTCCTGTACTATTCATTATTCACTTTTCATTATTCACTGTTCACTGAAAATCTTACAGAAAGCAGCAACAAAAAAATCACGAAGCGTCCGGCTTGATAACCAGCCCTGCCGCGGAATACAGCCCGATGCGGGCTGCTGATACAGTAAAATAAAGCTTTCGGTATAAAGCATCAAAAGGAGGAAAACATCATGAAAAAGTCATTAAGAGCAGCAGCGGCAGTCCTTGCTGCGATCACGGCAATGTCATGCGCTGCATTCTCCGCTTATGCGGACACAGATCCGGATATGGTGGTTGAAGACTATGTCTCGGAGGATCTGCCCCTTGCCGGCGGCTGGGCGATAAACGAAAGTCAGAACATCTCCCTCAGCAGCAACGCCAGGGCAAAGGCAGCTTTCAAAAAGGTCACCAAGGGACTTACCGGAGTAAAGTATGAAGCTGTAGCGCTTCTCGGCACCCAGGTTGTCGCGGGTACGAATTACGCAATACTCTGCCGTTCGACGGTAGTATATCCCGATGCGCAGCCGGAGATAAAGATAATGTACATATATGAAGATCTTCGCGGCAACGCGGAGATAATGGGCTTCCAGACCATCATCGGCGAGCAGCTCCCGGGCGGCTTCACCGCAAACAGCGGCTCTCTCTCCCTCAGCAAGAACAAGGACGTGAAAAAGGCTTATAAGACAGCAATGAAGGGCATAATCGGCGTGACTTATACCCCCGCAGCTTATCTCGGCAGCCAGGTAGTAGCCGGAACGAACTATATGATCCTCTGCCGCAGCCGTGCGGTAACTCCGAAAGCGTCTTACAAGTGGTCGCTGGTCAAGGTCTACAAAGACCTCAAAGGAAAATCTTCTCTTTTAGACATCGAGACTCTTGAACTCAGCAGAATGGACGGAGAACCGGCAGCCGAAGAAAGCGATGCCGTAATGGTCGGTATTGCAAATCCGTGGAGCGAATATGATACGGTAGCCGAGGCTGCCGAAGCAGCGGGTATTAAGTTCAGCGCGCCCGATAAGCTCGGAGACTTCACGCTGACGCATATACAGGCAATGAACGGTCTTGTTGATCTGAGATATCTCAACGGCGATATACAGATATGCGTCCGCAAGGGCAAGGGTACGGACGATATCAGCGGCGATTACAACACCTACAAGAGCGTGACCGAAAAGAAGATCGGCAAATATGACGTTACACTCAAAGGGAACGGAAAAGGTGTAAAATGTGCGGTATGGAACGACGGCAATAACGCGTATTCTATCGTATCGGACAAGGCACTGACAGAAAAGTCGATAGGGAATATCATAGCGAAATTAGGCTGATAACAGCGGTGCGTATCCGCCCGTTCAGACTCTTTGCAGATTAACCGGAAAACGAGCGGTACTTGATGAAAGTCCCTTACAGAAGTTTTGCTCCCGGCGTTTTACAGCGCCCGGGGGCATTTTATTCATGTGAAGGCTCCGCCGGAACTGGTTCTGTTACTGCTTGCAGATATAATACCGAAAATCTATCGGAATAGAAAATAATACTTTGCCGCAAACTTCGGGACGAAGGCTTCCGGACAATATGAAAATTATTCATAAAAATAGTAAAAATCTATTATTTTTAAAGAATACGATTGAAATGCTGACGGTAATATGCTAAAATTGACAGTAATTTCTTTTCTACGGAGGTCTGCAAAAGGATACGATCATGTCCGACGATAAAGTATTATCCCCGCACGACAGAAGATTCCGCGAGTTTGTCCTCGGCGGCGATATGTGGAAGGTTCTTTTCACGGTCTGCATACCGCTGGCTGCCTATTCGGGTCTTCTTCACATATTCAAGATAATAGACACGATGATAGCGGCGCATATAGGCACCGACGCAGTCTCGTCAATAGCCTACATATCACAGATAAGCTTTGTTATCTCCGCGATAGGCGGAGGCCTTGCCATAGGTGCGGGAATGAAGATAAGTGAAGCCTACGGCGCCGGGGATTACGACCTGGTGCGGAAGCGCGTGAGCAGTGTGTATTTTCTCTGCTTTGTCATAAGTATCCCGGTGCTGCTGGTGATCCCGTTCACTCCGCAGTTCCTGAGGCTCAACGGTACGCCGGAGGAACTGATAGAAGCAAGCGGGCAGTACTTTGCCGTGGAACTTGTGAATATCGCCGTGAGCTTTTTCACCACCGTTTACATAGCGGTGGAGCGGGCGAGGGGCAACACAAAGCTGATAATGTGGATAAACCTTGTCTATCTCGTGATAAAATCGGTGCTCACGGCCGTCTTTGTGTATGTCCTGAACGGCACAGTCGTAATGATAGCGATAGCAACCCTTGCGGCAAATCTCGCCATGCTTCTCATAGCCGGGGTTAATATGCTGAAAAAGGGCAGTATATTCGGTTTTTCCGCAAAGCAGATATCTATGCGCAAAGCCGTCATTTTTCCTGTTATCAGGATCTCATATCCGGCGATCACGGAGAAGGCAGCTTTCGCCTACGGAAAGCTCATCGTCAACAAGATGAGCACGGATTACGGTACTTCCGTAGTCGGCGCGCTGGGAGTATCGAACAATCTCGGCGGCATAGCCACGCAGCTCCAGAACGGTTTTCAGCAGGGCGGAGCCTCGGTCATCAGCCAGAACATAGGCGCCGGTAAGACCGACCGCGCTCTGGACGCTTTCAAAAAGCTGCTTATCATAAATACGGCGCTTGGCGCGGTATTCATGGCTCTGACCCTCGTTTTTCTCGATCCGCTGAGCGGCCTGTTCTCCGGACAGGACGAGGAGTTCCGTCTGCTGATAAAGAACGTCTACGGCTACGAAGCGCTCGGAGCCGTGACGCTGGGTATAAACGCCGCGGTTATGGCATTGCTCTACGGGTTCGGCTATACGAAGCTCACCCTTGTGCTTAACGTCATGCGCGTTTTCGTGTTCCGCATACCCGTGCTGTGGTTTTTGCAGCATTTCACCGATATCGGCAGCGAGAGCGTCGGCATCGTCATGATGGTAAGCAACGTTTCTGTCGGAGTCTGTGCAGGTATTGCAGCGTTTTTTGTAATAAAGCGCATCAAAAAAAGAAAGAAAGTGCAGGCGGCGTCGTGACGAAACACCGTTTACCGGTGTTTCAGCGCACTCCGTGTCAGCCCTGATGTTCATTCAGAAAATTTGCCCCGAAGCGTTAAGAACTGCTTCGGGGCATTGTGTTTTATAATTGATTCCGACCTGTCTGTAGACAGAGGAGAAAAAGTATTATATTCGCTCCGCGATTTGCAGCGCGATCTGAAGTTTGTCCGGATTGTGATTCGCGTCAGCCAGAGCTTCGGTCTGATAATTTCCTTCTGCAAGAACATCTCCCGCCGATAAGAAGTCATATAGCTCAAAACCATAAAAGTCGCAGACCGCCTGTACTCCGGCGACCTCCATTTCGACTGCGATACAGCCTTCTTTCCTTCTCCGGCTTACAAGGTCTGTCGTTTCACGCAGCATACAGTCTGTAGTCCATATCTTACCCTTCACGAAAGGAATATTCAGTTCCGTAAAAATGTTTTCGAGCAGATCTGCGTTTTTTATTCTGATATAATCCTGCGGTTCGGCAAAGTAATAAGACATTCCTTCGCCGCGGTATGCCTGCGACGGAATGATGAATTTACCGTCGGTGACAGTACTGTCCAGGCTTCCGCAGGAACCGGACATGATGAATTTGTGTGCTCCCGTCAGGTGATTGACTTCTGCTGTCAGTTCTCCTGCAAGAGCCGAACCGATATGAGACAGATAAAAAGCGATCTCTTTGTTGTTCCTTTCAAATGACCATATCGGTATGTTTCCGTTGCAGAAACGTATCTCCGCGATCTGTTTGCACTCATACTGCGACAGCAGGTGTTTATAGATCTCATGGGAGAATATGACCAGGCATATCTCGACCAGTTCTTTTTTCGGTCCGTAGAACGCCTCGAAGTTTACGAAAGGATCGCTTCCGATGTCATAAGAATCAGTTATCATATCAAGCCTGACCGCCTTTCAGTCCTCAATTTATGCTGCCGGTATCATAGGGTTTCTGCACATCTGTCAAAAATGCCGCAGTACTTACGGCCGGATATCGTGAATGCCATGGCGCGAAGCCGCTGCACCGGCGGCGTTCAATTTATGAGATATTCTCGTTCATCCAATCCATAGCCGCGATCCTGCCGGAGGGCATACTGTCAAATACAAGAGAAACATTGTGAGTGTTTCTGCCAAGCTGATCCTGAATGACACCGGACTGTGAATGAAGTTCTCCCGAGAACGGGTTCATAGTGCCGTTTACTACCGCGTCTTTGAAAAAAGCGAGCATCTTTCTTGTCTGATACGGAAGTTCACCCACCCTGATATCTACTACTCCCGTTGACAGGCCGAACCAGTAGTTGGCGGCTGTTGAAGCGCCTGCGGTCTGTTTGAGGTTCCAGGTACCGTAAAGCACGGCGTTGATTATCTGAACATAATATCTTCCCCAGTTATAATATGGTGTTCCGATAAATCTGTCTCCGGTTCCGGTGCGCATATAAACTCCGGGGCGGTCGGCGCCGTTGGCAACGGCCGAATAGTCGAAGTCGGCGAATATTCTGACACCTTCCTGTTCCCATTCGTTCTTGTAATCATAATTGCCGCTTGTGCCGCAGTATTTCAGCGAAACGGTACATTCGGGGTCGATCAGTGAAACTCCTATGGCAAAGGCGTTGAGATTAGCCATGCTCATATTTCCGAAATTGCGGGCGAGATAGCCTATGCGGCGGTTACTGCCCGGGCATTCCCTGAGCAGTATGTCGGCGGCAAGGATACCCATAAGGAAAGAGGCTTCGTAGAACCGCCCGTGATAGCTTCTTACGGAAGAACTGGGGTCGCCTATGGAGCAGTTCAGGAACTTCACATCAGGATATCTGATTGCGGCTTTGATCGTTTCCGACATCATGAACGGGGAAATGGTGAATATCACCTCGTTCTTTTCTTTCACGGCGGTTTCGATAGTATGGGCAATGCTCTCTTTTCTGTGTTCCGAGATATAGCTTGCAGTAACAACATCGCTGCCGGTCATTTCATCAAGATAGATCCGTCCGGTTTCGTGGCTGTCCGTCCACCTTGACTCATCTATCTGCGAATCATAGATAAAGCCGACTCTGAGCGGAAATATGGCTGAATAGACCTTTTTGCCCGACAGCAGCGCCATAAGGCCGGAAGGTCTTTCTCCGTCCGCGGGGGCGGAATCGAGGAACAGTATATTTTCGACGCTGCTGTCTGTAAGCAGTTCTTTTCTGGCAGACTGTATATTCTGTACGATCTGTTCGTCGGGATCGGTGAACAGGGTCTTCATCGGAAAAATCGAAATATAGATGAGAAAAGCATCGCCCATTGTGAACTCGGGAGATACATTGAGGACCGACATACATTTCTTCCGGAAGATGAAAAACGCCGATTTGAGATCGGTCACGAGCTGCTCCGGCCATTCATTTATCAGGTCCTGTCCCAGCAGAGAAGCCAGCTTTTCATATCCGCCCGGTTCAGAAATAATGATGTGAAGATTTTTCGTGAGCCTGTAAAAATCGAGATACTCATAGTAGGCCTTTACTTCCTTTGAATCGCTCTTTCTGGGAATTATTCGTATCACATCGGCAAGAATAAACTCGCTGCCGCCGTATTTTGATACTGATACGCGCTTGTTGCCCTCAAGGACATAGAACTTGTGCATATATTCATAGACCTTTATGGCGTCTCTTATGCCTTCCTTGACATAGGAATCATATAACGCGGACCATTTCCGGCCGAATTCAGAGCTTTCATCGAGAAGAGGCATAAAGTTCCTGGCAAACGCGTTGTTCCGGCTTTCTTCCTTTGTTCCCGATATACGGGCGAGCGGTAATTCGACAAGTCCGATATGCACTTCGCCTACGTTCCTTTTCGCTGTTTCGTTCGAATCGAGAGAGGGAATGTACGGAGACATTCCGTTTTTCAGGGCTGCACGGACTGCATCGTCGCCGAGCTTCTTTGCTGCTTTATAATCTGCGATCATTTCGAGATCTCCTTTGTCCTGTCTGACGGATAGTTCTGTAATGATATTATTATTATAATCTATAATGAAATGAATGTCAATCATAATATTTCGGAACGGCGGTACCGGAGCGGGTAATAATTCCGGCAGCAGAAAAGCCGGCAGCGTCTGCGTAAAGCGCAGATGTCACCGGCTCACAGGATTGGGGGATATTCAGGGATCCTCCGCGGAAATATCGTCTCCGTCGTCCTCGGCGTATTCGAGGATATCGCCGGGCTGGCATTTCAGCACACGGCAGATCGCGTTCAGTGTGGAAAAGCGGATAGCGCTGACCTTGCCGGTCTTGAGCTTCGAGAGGTTGACGTTGGCGACGCCTACTCTTTCGGAAAGCTCGTTGAGCGACATTTTCCGGTCTGCCATTACCCTGTCAAGTCTCAGGATTATTGCCATATCGCACCGCCTTTACAGAGTCTCGTCCGATTCCTGCTGGAGCCTGCCGCCGTACTCGAACACATAGGTGAACGCGGCAAACACCGCACCGACCAGCATTACCGGGAAATTGACCGCGTAAGCGAACGTGAACACGCTGCCGCCCTCGATCATGAGCCCGATCAGCGGGAACAGGTTGCCGAGCGCTCCGCCGAGAGTCAGGACTGCGCCGAGCTTTTTCATGCGCCCGGTGACATCGGCGGAGAACGGGGTCTCGGACTTCCTGAGCGTATCGAATATGAAGCCCGTATTCATCGAGACTATAAGTATAAGTCCCGTGTAATATATGAGGAACATCGTCTTCATCAGCGTCAGGATATCCGCGCTTTCGCATATCTGCATCACAAGTCCGATGATAAGGAACATTATAAATGCCGCGGTAACGAATACCGCGTAAACCGATACGCGCCGGATATAATTACAGGCATTTCTGTATCTTTCTTCCGATGTTGCGGTTTTTGTTCCGTTGTTGTTCATTTCATTCCCCTCCTTAAAGTGTCTCGTCCGATTCCTGCTGGAGCTTGCAGCCCTTTTCAAAGATCAGGGCAAATGCGATAAAGATGAGCCCGACCACCATAAACACGAATCCAAAGGCGGTCGCGTCCAAGAACCAGTTGTTTTCGAGCTTGTCGATCAGAAGATTGGAGATAAGAAACAGCAGTGCGCCCACTATGCCGCCTCCGCACAGCAGATAACCGAGCCCTTTCATTTTATCGGCGATATCGTATCTGAAAGGTGTTTCCGATTTTTTCAGCCGTCCGAAAATACGGCGCATATAATTTGCGGCAAGAAACAATACTGTCAGATAATAGCTGTAAAACTCGGATCTGGTTATCTCCGCCGAGGTAGGCCGGCCGTCAGCCATCTGCCCGATAACAGATATGGAGCATAACAGCGCGAGTATTGCAAATATCACCGAAAAGCCGAGCGAATAGCCGTAGATCAGACCGCATATCCCTTTATATGCCCCCTCGGGTGTTTCGGTTCTATTCTTGTTTTCAGATGTAACTTGTTTCATGATGATTTCCTTTCCATACAGTTCCGAAATTCTTCTGTAAGCTTACCGTGATTACACTATATCACAAAAATATACGTTTGTCAATAGTTTTTTAACGTTTATCATAAAATATTTTATTTTTTCGTTTTGTTCGGCAGGCGCATATATTAATATTGACATTCATACTGTTATATGCTATAATCGTTATGTATAGTGAAACGATTACATCACGGACGAGTGATGATCCGAAGGGAGTGTATTTTTCTGTGAAGACATTCAGGAAAGCCCTGTCCGCAGTTATGGCGGCAGCGCTTATTATCGGTGCGGCAGGCTGCAACGGAGCCTCAGACGGCGGCAGACCCACCGAGCGTACAACAGCCGCGGACAGCGGTTCCGTCGATACTCCGGCCGTAACGACCACCACAATGGACCCCAACAAGGAGATCGACATCAACCCGGATTACGAGGAGATCGCCGATATCGGCAAGGTCGATACAGCCAACGAATCCGGCGCCGGCAAGCTCTATGAGGTCGGCAAGACCGCCGGCACCATTCACGCACTCTGCTGGTTCGACTTCTATAACGTATCCCCCGAGCTGGATATTGCGAAGATATTCGCCGAGCGCTTCGGCGGCGTGGTCGAGACCGAAATCGTAAGCTCCCTTGAAATAAACGACAGACTCGGTACTCTCATGGCTTCCGGACAGTCCCCGGATATAATGAGATATTCGGACAACTTCTTCCCCAGCTTCTTCATAGCAAACCGTTTCACGGCTCTTGACGACTGGCTGGACATCAAGTCGCCCGTCTGGTCCGATCTCGGAGAGATAATCGACCGCTACGGCTATAACGGCACTCACTACTACTTCCCCTACGCGCTGACTGCCACCGAATACGGCATCACATACAACGCCAAGGAGATCGAAGAAATGGGCATGACAGATCCCATGGATCTTTATTTCTCCGGCGAATGGGACTGGAACGCCTTTGAGGACATAATGCTCCGCTGGAAGAACGATCACCCGCTCCTGTATCCGCTGTCGTGGCCTACCAACTTCGGCACGCAGCTTGCGGCTACCACAGGCGTAGCGGCTATCGGCCTGGAGGGCAATCAGATCGTCAATAACCTGAAGCACCCCAATGTCGTAAGGGCAATGGAATTCGTCGAGAAGCTCTATCGCGAGGAGATATTCTGGGACGGCTGGCACGGCCCGGACGCTCTCGACTCATGGTCGGGGACCCTGTTCTTCATGATGCCGCTGGACTGGGCGCTGCCCTGCGGACAGGAATTCTGGTTCAAGCACAACTATGAAGGCGAGATACGCACGGTTCCTATGCCGCGTGATCCCGAATCGGACGTATATTATATGAGCGGTATCACCTCCGGCTACGTTATCCCCTCCGGAGCGCCGAATGTTCAGGGAGCGGTGTCCTACATACTCGCTTCGAGAATGTATGCCAGCGACCCCGATATCGTCGCGGCAGACCGTGAGGAAAAGCTGTACAGCGGTGCTTACTACTACATCAAGTGCCCGGAGTGCAAGTACAAGTTCGACAACGAGCGCGGCGAAGAGGGCGACACCTGCCCGAACTGCGGAGCACCCAGAAAGGCCAAGTACAAGCTCACCTACACGCCCGAGCAGATGCAGATATATGATGACCTCGTTGACCCGTCGAAGTTCACGTTCATCTTCTCCTGCCAGGCAGGCTTCGGCACCGATACGGCAAACAACATCACCACCGTATTCGATAATCCCGCATCACAGGGTGACAGCTACACCCACGTTCTCAATGAGTACTACAATGTCATAGAGACAGTGCTCGATGAATACCGCGCACTTATGGCAGGCTGATAAAGAAAACGGACGGCATCACGACCGTCCGTTTTTTATTGACTTTTCCGCAGCGATGTTATATAATTATTTATATGAGTATATTCATACCCGAAAGGAGATACGGCAATGAAGAAGATCATAGCGGCAATAATGACATTGCTGGCAGCCGCAGTCATACTGACCGTTACGGCGTCTGCGGAGAACTCCGCTGCTGCACCCGCAAGAATATGGAGCAAGATCATCAATCACGACAAGGTCTCCATAAGGTGGGATGCCGTAAGCGGCGCTGACGGCTATGTGCTGTACAGGCTCGACCCGGAAACCAAAGCATACACAAAGGTCACCGGGCTCGCAAAGCCAAGATACACTTTCACAGGGCTTGATCCGTTCACCCGCTATACCTACGCCGTTGCGACGATAAAAAAGACCGGCGATGATATCATCGAAAGCAATAAGCGCAAGGTCACCTTCACTACGCCCGAGGAATGGTTCTACACCCGAGGCAACAGCGGTTTTGTAAACGACGAAGACCCGGCTTATGACAGCAGAAATATTTACAGGCACCACTATGACGGCAGCGGGCTCGAGAAGTTCGACTTCTTCCCGCTTATACCCGAGGACTGGCTGTTTGACAGCACGGAAGATTCCTATTATGTCTGCAATGTCGTGCAGGACATGGGGTATGTCTATGTCTATTACGAATACACCGAAGTGCTTGATGACGTGTGGATAGATGTTTACAGATTCAGGAATGACGGCACCGGGCTTGAGCGCACCAATCTCGGCGGCAGCAGCCCCGACCATAAGCTGTTCTTTGACGAGAACACCGGGTTCATGGGGTATGACAGCTATGTCAACGGAGGCGGCGAGCTCCTGTATGTCACCGACGCGATAGTATGCAAGACAGTCGCAGATGATGAGAGCGGTATTCTGTCCGCCCTGAAAATGTTCGGGAAAGAGAAATCCGTGCTCAGCAATTTTGCCGAGGACGGAAAGTATCTCTACTACTTCACCACCCCGTACCGCGGCCCGACTTATGACGAAGAAGACGATACCGCACAGCAGGACAACACCGCGTACATCTGGCGCACGAGTCTTGACAAGCCCGCAGAGCTGACGCGTACGAAATACGGCTACCTCGAATCGCCGAAGCAGGAAGAAGTCACCGAATGCATCGGAAAAATAAAGTACAGCTATTCGGGCGAGGCTGTCTATACAGTGGGCGTGAAGAACGGCTATCTGTACTACGTCATCGAGGAAAAGAAAAACAGCGACGATAAGTATACATACGGTTTTTACAGGATACCGACTTCCAGAAAGAATGTCAGACCCGAGAGAATGTTCAGAATGAAGCTGGATACTCTTGCGGACGTGCGTATAAACACGAATTATATGTATATCCTCGGGGACAGGAAGGGCTATCGGGTGAGCTTATCCGGCAAGACTTTCAGACCGAAGAAGTTCTATACCCTGGACGACGGGAATTTCGGCTGGAGCTTCAGAACTCTGGACAGCTCTCAGGTAGAGATAGTCAACAGCTATATGTACATTCACGGCAGATTCGGCTCATCGTACTACCGCCTGAAACTCAGCGGCGCAGAGCTCAGGAAGAGCAGCCGGCCCTATCTCTGGAAGTGACGGGCTCTATTGACAAATCCGCGAAATAATAGTAAAATAGTATCATTATACCGATATTGGCCGATACCGGCAATATCTAATCTCGACGGAAATGGCAGACTGGAAAAACGACGGAAAGCTCAGATTGATGATAATTGCCGGCACAAGACCGGAGATCATAAGACTGGCTGCGGTAATAAAGAAATGCCGGCAATACTTTGACACTGTGCTCGTTCATACCGGACAGAACTATGACTACAACCTGAACGGTATATTCTTCCGCGACCTTGAGCTGAAAGACCCGGAAGTATATCTTGACGCAGTGGGCGACAATCTCGGACAGACCATGGGAAACATCATAGCAAAGAGTTATGAGCTCATGGCGGAAATGATGCCGGACGCTGTGCTGGTGCTCGGCGATACGAACAGCTGCCTTTCGGTGATAGGAGCAAAGCGTCTGCATATACCGATATTCCACATGGAGGCCGGTAATCGCTGCAAGGACGAATGTCTGCCGGAGGAAACTAACCGCAGGATAGTCGATATCATTTCGGACGTGAACATGGCGTACAGCGAACACGCCCGCCGTTATCTCGCGGAGTGCGGCCTGCCGATGGAAAGGACTTACGTCACCGGCAGTCCCATGGCTGAAGTGCTTCACGCCAACCTTCCGAAGATCGAAGCCAGCGACATACTCGCGCGTACAGGGCTGGAAAAGGGAAGATATATATATATTCAAACAAAGAACTCATAAATCACTTGTCCTTTCAGCTTCATTTCAGAGTCATAACCATACATTCTTCCGACGCCCGGAAACCCAGTGCTTCGTAGAGCGGCCTTCCGGAGTCTGTGGCGTCGAGGCTTATCTCCGTGGCTCCCTTTTCCATGGCGTCCGCTATCAGCATCTCAACCATTCTGCGGGCGATCCCCTGTCTGCGGTATGAGGCCTTCGTATAGACGTTCATCAGATGTCCGCGCCTGCCCGTAGGGTGAGAGAACGTCGGCATCATCTCAATGTATGATATACTTGCGCAGCCCGCGGCAGTGCCGTTATCTTCCGCTATCACCGTTGTCTGGTCGCCGCTTATGAAGTAGCGCCTGCTGTTTTCAACAAGCTCCGCCGGGAAAGTGTAGTCCTCCGGCAGACCGTTCACTATTCTGAGCATCTCAAGTCTTATATCCATAAGCTGCCCGATATCTTTTTCGGTCGTTATCCTGTATTCCATATCCTTCTCCCGTTTTCAGTCATTAAGTATTTTCAGCGGAATGAACAGCATCCTGAATCCCACAAAGCTCCGTATCAGGTCGCGGTATTCCTTGTTTTTTACAGGTCCGTTTATGCTCATCAGGTCGTAGATCACGTCTGCTTCCTGTACTTTCTGTTCTGTACGTGCAAAGCCCGCGTTCTCGTAGAATCGCAGTCTCTTTATACGTTCGCTGTAATTCTCATACTTTTCTTCGATCTCCTCTATCGCAAGGAAGAGCCGTCTGCCGCTGTACACTTCCTGCGCGGTTTTCAGTATCGCGGTGCCGCAGCCCCTGCCGCGCTGCCGGTCATCAACAGCGAGATAGAATATATAACTCAGATCGAGGTGATTGACCACATACAGCATACCTACCCATTCATTACCGTCCATGCAGGCAAAGAAGTCCACGTTCCTGCGCTTGTTCGCGCCGCGTACCAGCAGTCGGAACGGAGCCCGTTCCGCGGGCGGGAATGCCGTGTTGTAAAGCCTTTTTATATCGCTCAGATGTGTACTGTCACTCTTTATATCCACAAAACGGATATCCATTGAGGTTTCTCCTTTTTCCGTTTTCTTTTTTTATGATTAACGTGTCCTCAACAACTTCGCGGGCGGCAGTTGTTGAGGACACATTAATTAATGTCTGCTCATCAACCGCGAACAGGCTTTATAGCGCAGCTTGAATCCTGTTCGTGGTTGCAAAAGTGCAAGGAAAATCCAAAAATAATCAAATTTTTCTTGCACTTTTGTCCGACCGTAGGTCGGAATGAGCTTGACATCAAGAAATGTGTCCGCCTTGAAAATACGCTG
>JAEEGL010613912.1_pt1 | contig 14733 bp, 14 predicted proteins | sample 9134231 | NCBI WGS metagenome assembly JAEEGL01 (sample SAMN16246548, study PRJNA631951) | gut metagenome | biome: gut microbiome; feature: rumen; material: fiber-attached | host: Bos | place: Iran: Karaj | collected 2018-10 | reverse complement strand
CGGGCGGACAACTTTTAACTCAGTTGCAAAACATAGGCGTTACCCCTGAAAACATTGACTATGTGTATATTACGCATTTTCACGGCGACCATATCGGCGGAATGTTAACACCCGAAGGCGAAAAAGTTTTTACTAACGCAGATGTTTATGTTGGACGCTTAGAAAAAGAATCTGACCTCGGCAAAACTGAATCAGCCGTCAAAATGCTTGAAAAATACGGCGAAAAAATCCACACTTTTGAATTTGGCGACGTACTGCCCGAAAACGTTTTGGCTCTTGACGCCGTCGGTCATACACCCGGACATACCGTTTTCAGAAAAGGCGATTTGCTGATTACAGGCGACCTTATGCACGCCCTTGATTTGCAGTTGAAATATCCCGAATACTGCGCTAATTTTGACGGCGACAAGGAAAAAGCCGTTAAGTCAAGAAAGAAAATTTTGGAGTACGCTAAGGATAACAAACTGACTATCTGCGGAATGCATTTGCCTTATTAAGAAAAAAATGATTTTTATCGTAATAATGAAAAATTAACATAAAAATTTTTGTTTGTTTAAAGATAAAAACGTAAATTTGCGCCGCTTATAAAAGTAAAGAAAATGATTAAAATAACTTTTCCTGATAATTCCGTAAAGGAATTTGAAAACGGTTCTACACCGCTTGATATTGCTAAACACTTGAGTAACAGCCTTGCAAAAGAGGTTTTATCGGCTTCTTTCAATGGCGTTGAATGGGATGCTACACGTCCGATTAACGAGGACGGAAAACTTGTTTTCTATAAATGGGAAGACGAACAGGGTAAACATACTTTCCGTCATTCGGCTGCACATTTGATGGCTGAGGCGTTGGAAAAACTTTATCCGGGAACAAAATTCGGTATTGGTCCGGCTCTTGAAAACGGTTTTTATTACGACGTGGAACTCCCTGAGGGAAAGGTTATTACGGATGAAGATTTTCCTGCAATTGAGAAAAAAATGATGGAAATCGCCCGTGGAAATCACCCCTACGAAAGAAAAGAAATTTCAAAGCAAGAGGCTCTTGACTTTTTCAATAAAAAAGGCGACAATTACAAAGCCGAATTGATTTCGGAATTGGAAGACGGTAAAATTACAGCTTATTGTCAGGACGGTTATACCGACCTTTGTCGTGGTCCGCATTTGCCTAATACGGGACTTATTAAAGCCGTGAAAATCACTTCAATAGCTGGTGCTTATTGGAGAGGCAACGAAAACAACAAAATGCTTACCCGTGTTTACGGTGTGGCATTCCCGAAACAAAAAATGTTGGACGAATATCTCGTTTTGTTGGAAGAGGCTAAAAAACGCGACCACAGAAAAATCGGCAAAGATATGGAACTTTTCGCTTTTTCATCGAAAGTTGGTCAAGGTTTGCCGCTTTGGTTGCCAAAAGGAACGGTTTTGAGAGAAACTTTAACGAGATTTTTGGCAAAAATTCAGAAAAAATACGGTTATTTGCAGGTGATTACTCCGCATATCGGTCAGAAAGAACTTTATGTAACGAGCGGACACTATGCAAAATACGGTAAGGATTCGTTTCAGCCGATTCATACTCCGAGCGAGGATGAAGAATTTTTGTTGAAACCGATGAACTGTCCTCACCACTGCGAAATTTACCGCTTGAAACCAAGAAGTTACAAGGATTTACCTTTGCGTTTAGCGGAATTCGGAACAGTTTACCGTTATGAACAATCTGGTGAATTACACGGACTTACAAGGGTTAGAAGTTTTACACAAGACGATGCACACCTTTTTGTAAGGGCTGACCAAATCAAAGAGGAATTTTGTAAGGTAATTGACATTATTCTTTACATCTTTAAGATTTTGCATTTTAAAGAATATACGGCACAAGTTTCGTTGCGAGATCCGTTGCACAAAGAAAAATATATCGGAACAGACGAGCATTGGGATATGGCTGAAAAAGCTATTATCGAGGCTGCTCAAGAAAAAGGTCTTCCGACAACGGTTGAAACAGGTGAGGCTGCATTCTACGGTCCTAAACTTGACTTTATGGTCAAAGACGCTTTGGGTAGAAAATGGCAACTCGGAACGATTCAGGTCGATTACAATTTGCCGGAGCGTTTCGGTCTTGAATACACCGGTGCAGACGACAAAAAACACCGTCCGATTATGATTCACCGTGCACCTTTCGGCTCATTGGAGAGGTTTGTGGCTGTCTTAATCGAAAACACTGAAGGTAAATTCCCGTTGTGGCTGACACCTACTCAAGCTGTTGTGTTGCCTATTTCGGAGAAATTTAACGAATATGCTCAAAAGGTTTCGGAGATTCTTAACGAAAACGACATCAGAGCGGAAGTTGATGACAGAAACGAAAAAATCGGCAGAAAAATCCGTGACAACGAAACCAAACATGTTCCTTTTATGCTTATCGTGGGCGAAAAAGAAGCCGCAGAAAACAAGGTTTCTGTACGCAAACAAGGTAAAGCAGATTTAGGTGCAATGACTATTGACGAATTTAAAACATTCTTGCAGGGCGAGGTTAACAAAGAATTACACCCTGAGGAGTAAAAACAAATATCTATTTTACTAACTTAATTTTTGGAGGACAATATTATAGCTAAGTCAAATGAACAGCCTACGCACAGAATTAACGGTGCTATCAAAGCCGAAACTCTTAGGCTTGTAGGCGACAACATTGAAGAAAACAATTTGGTGTTGTCAAGAAGAGATGCGCTTAAGATGGCGGACGAAATGGGATTGGATTTGGTGGAAATTTCACCGGATGCAAAACCGCCTGTGTGCAAAATCATTGATTATCAGAAATTTCTGTATCAGATGAAAAAACGTCTGAAAGAGCAAAAAGCTAAAACACAGAAATCTCAGGTCAAAGAAATAAGATTCGGTCCGCAGACCGATGACCATGATTTTGAATTTAAATACAATCATGCTGTAAAATTTTTGTCCGATGGCGACAAAGTAAGGGCATACGTCTTTTTCAGAGGTCGTCAGATATTATTTAAAGAGCAAGGCGAAGAATTGCTTATGAAGTTTGCTTCTCGTTTGGAAGAGTATGGCAAACTTGACCAAAAACCTATTTTGGAAGGCAAGAAAATGACTATTTTGATTTCGCCGGTTAAAAAGAAATAATAAAAAATCCGTGCGTTAAAAGAAATAACGCTAACTGATAAATTTATAAATAAAATGCCAAAAGTAAAAACTAATTGTGCTGCTAAGAAGAGGTTCAAACTCACAGCATCAGGAAAAATCAAAAGGAAACACGCTTTCCACAGTCATATTTTGACTAAAAAAGAAACTAAAAGAAAGAGAAACCTCGTTAAATTAGGTCTCGTTGAAAAAGCTAACCTTCAAGCAATTAAAGAATTGTTGGTTTTGAAATAGTCAATTAAGACTTTTTGAAAAATTAGCGAAGAGTTTTTTCTGGTTTTAGTAAAAATCGGTTTTCTCCCTTAAAAAAGGCAACTTTTTTGGGAATATTAAAAATTAAATTTTAAAAAAATAGGTTTAACCCGGGCGTAAAGCTAAAAAAGTGCAGCAATGCCGCTTGCGTCCAAAAAAACAATTATTGAATTATGCCAAGATCAGTCAATGTTGTTGCTTCACGCAACAGAAGAAAAAAAATCCTCAAACTTACAAGAGGTTATTTCGGCGCAAGAAAGAACGTTTATACGATTGCTAAAAACACGTATGAAAAAGGTCTTTTGCACGCTTATATTCAGCGTAAAAACAAAAAACGCAATTTCCGCGCTTTGTGGATTGCCAGAATCAATGCAGCAGTAAGAGGTTACAATATGTCTTACTCAGAGTTTATCGGCAAAATCGCTAAAAAGGACATTAAACTCAACCGTAAGGTTTTAGCTGATTTAGCGATGAACAATCCGAAAGCTTTCGAGGCTGTTGTAAACTCTGTAAAATAGTTTTTTAGAAACATTTTTACATTTTTAAATTAACATTAATTACAAAAGTTATTTTTTTTAACACGGATTTTTTTATGATATTTGCAGCGGCGTTTTACTGAAGAAAAAACGTCGCTGTATTTTTAAAAACAAGAATAACATGAAAATTGCGTTAATCGGCTATGGCAAAATGGGCCATGAAATCGAAAAAATTGCCAAAGAAAGAGGTCATGAAATTGTCCTTATTCTTGATGCCCTTATCAATCCTCAAGATTTTACCGTTGAAAATTTAAAAAAAGCGGAAGTTGTTATCGAATTTACCCGTCCTGATGCCGCTTTTGAAAATTATAAAAAATGTTTTGAAGCGGGTGTTCCTGTAGTTTCCGGCACAACAGGCTGGATAGACAAAATGCCTGAAGTTCAGAAAATGTGCAAAGAAAACGGCAAAACATTTTTCTATTCCTCAAATTATTCCATAGGTGTTAATATATTTTTCCGTCTTAATAAATTTTTGGCAAAAATTATGGACGGTTTTGATAACTATGATGTTAATATGGTTGAAACACATCATATTCACAAACTTGACAAACCGAGCGGAACGGCAATCACTTTAGCTGAAGGTATTTTGGAGAATTTCCACCGCAAAAACGGTTGGACTCTTGAGGCAAAGGATGCTAAGGAAAAAGTTTTGATAAATTCGGTTCGTGAAGGTGAAGTACCTGGAACTCACAGCATTAAATATTATTCTGATATTGACGATATTGAAATCATACATACCGCACATTCAAGAAAAGGTTTGGCTTTAGGTGCTGTTTTGGCTGCCGAATTCTTAAAAGGCAAACCCTCTGGATTTTACGGCATGGATGATATGTTGAAATTTTAATTAACTGGTTATGAAAAAATTGTTTGCTAACCAATGGGTGAAGTTCGGTGTTTGGACTTTTATATATCTGCTTTTCGTAATTTGGCTGCAAAATTGGTGGCTTTTGTTAGGAATTGCGGTTATTTATGACATTTATATTTCAAAAAAGGTTCATTGGGCTTTTTGGAAAAAGAAAGGTGTTGAAAAACAGTCAAAAACCGTAGAATGGATTGACGCTTTGGTCTTCGCTGTTATTGCAGCAACGGTTATAAGATTGTTTTTTATAGAAGCGTTTACGATTCCGACTTCGTCTATGGAAAAATCACTTTTAGTAGGCGATTATCTATTTGTCAGCAAATTCAATTACGGTCCTAAAATGCCGAATACTCCGCTCTCCGTACCTTTTACGCATCATACAATGCCTTTTACGGAAAATACAAAATCGTATTTGGAGTGGATTAAATGGCCTTATCACCGTCTTGCCGGTCTTCAAACAGTTAAAAACAATGATGTCGTAGTTTTCAATTTTCCTGAAGGCGACACCGTTTGTCTTAATCAACAAGCAAGCAGTTATTATCAGTTGTTGCGTCAATATGGAAGGCAAAGCGTTGTAAATGACCAAGTTAGAGATTCTTATGGTCAGATTTACCATAATTTTTTTGGAGAAAGAGTCAGCCGCCCTGTTGATAAACGCGAAAATTATATAAAACGTTGTATCGCAATTGCCGGCGATTCTCTTCAAGTAATTGACGGTCAGGCTTTTGTTAACGGTAAACCGCAAGAAAAAATCGGCGATAAACAATATAAATATCTTGTTATAACCGATGGTACACCGATTAATCCGAAAGTTTTTGAGGATTTGGAAATTTCAAGAGAGGACGTTGATGCTTCAAGAAATATTGACCCGAATATTTTTGATTTTATGCCTGAAACCGAAAATCAAGACAGAAACAATATGTTCGTTTATCCTTTGGTTGAGGAAAACGTAGAAAATTTGAAATCTTTGTCTTGCGTAAAATCGGTTACGAGAATTATTAAACCGAAAGATTTTTGGGAGGAATATATTTTCCCGCATGACGAAAAATATCGTTGGAACGAGGATAATTTCGGTCCGATTTACGTTCCTAAAAAAGGTGCAACGATTGAAATTAATGTCGAGAATTTGCCGCTGTACCGCAGAATTATAGAAACTTATGAAGGCAACAAAGTCTTTGTTAAGGATTCTCAAGTTATTATTAACAATCAAGTTGCTACATCGTATACTTTCCAAATGGATTATTATTTTATGATGGGTGATTCCCGTCATAATTCTGCCGATTCAAGATTTTGGGGCTTTGTACCTGAAGACCATATCGTAGGAAAGGCTTTGTTTATTTGGTTTTCAACGGATAAAGACAAATCGTTTTTCTCCTCAATACGTTGGAGCAGATTTTTTAAAGGCGTAAAATAAATTAGTTTTTCCGCTGAAAAAAAATGGAAAAGTTTTTGTATCAATGGTTTTTGCCGTTTGTTACGGCCTGCCTGATTTCGTTTTTATTGTATCTTGCTTTGAAAGATTATGTTTACGTGATTGACGGCGGGGGAATGAATCCCAATTTTTTCAGCGGAGAAATTGTTATTGTAAAAAATGATGACGGTATCAGGCGCAATGATATTGTCATGATTAAAAATCCGTTAGTTAAAAGCACTTCTGACAAAAAACACACTCTGAAACGTTGTGTGGCTTTGCCGGGTGATACCGTTAAAATTTTTGAAAAAAAACTCTTTGTAAACGGAAAACCTCAGGACGAAAGTTTTTGTCAATGCAACCGCAAAATTCTTTTTTTCTCAAAGGACGAAATCCGCGCCGCTCATAAAAGATACGGAATTTTTTCTAAAGAAGTTTCCTCAATGGATACCGTTGTCCCAATTACCGAAAAACTTTTTCTGAAGATACAAACCGAAAATCTTATCAAAAATATTTCAACCGAGGTCATGCCTAAAGATATGTTTGATAGGCATTTGTTTCCGTATTCAACGTATTTTTCTTGGAATAGGGATTTTTACGGAGTGTTGGTGGTGCCAAAAAAAGGAATGACAGTGAAAATGAATGTCGCAAATGCCGTTTTTTATAAATTTATTTTAGAAAAATATGAAGCTCCTAATCTTCAGGTAAAAGACGGAAAATTGTATGTAAACGGCAAAGTATCAGATAGTTATTGTTTTAAACATGATTATTATTTTCTTTTGAATGATTTTCGGGACGATGTTTCGGATTCGAGGACTTTTGGACCTGTGCCTGAGGATTTTATCACCGGAAAATTTTTTATGAAATTATGATATAAAATTTTTATGTTTTCAAAAAAATTCTTAATATTGCCGAATATAAAGAAATTTTATAAAAAATATGGCATCATTTCAAATATATTGCGGAAAAAATTCAGTTCTGATTGCTGACCAAAAAACTGAATGTCAGACAGAAGGTCTCACTGAAATCAAGTATTCTCAAGATTTAATTAAAAATTGTCTTGACGGGGTTTTGAGCGGAAATTTCGTTATATTTTCTCCGGCAAATGAATTGTTGGACGAGATGAAAAAAACGTTCAAATACATTGAAGCGGCAGGCGGATATGTTCTTAATTCATTGGCGCAGAGCCTTGTAATTTTCAGAAACGGTTTTTGGGATTTGCCTAAGGGCAAGATTGAATTAGGGGAGTCTCCTGAAACGGCAGCCGTTAGAGAGGTTATGGAAGAAACCGGTTTGGACAATGCTCCTGTTATCGAAAAAAAACTTATTGATACTTATCATTTTTACCGTTGGGGCGATAATCCTGAAATTTGTTTTAAGAAAACTTATTGGTACTTAATGAATTACAAAGGTCATGGCAGAACTATGCCGCAAGAAGAGGAAGGCATTACAAAGGCTGTTTGGGCTGACGACGGTATGATTGACGAAATGATCGGAAAAACTCACAGAAATCTTAAAATATTGTTTGAATTCAAAAAGGACGGTAGGATATGAAAAATATTTTATGGATTTTTGTCACGGCATTTTTGCTTTTTTCGTGTGCTGAAAAAAAAACTGAAACTGCCGTAACTAATTCTGAAACAGATACTTTAATTTCTGCTGAGGAGATTTTGAAAAATCTTGTTTTAGGCAAAAATCAAGTTATAAAAAACAAAACCGTAACGGGCGTTTTGGATTTTACAAAGGCACTCAAAGAGGATCAAAAACTCAATATGTCAATTGCTTATCTTGATGGCGAACTGAATTTCATAAATTGTAAATTTTTGGACGATGTTTCGGCATTTTGTAAAAATAAGGAAAATAATTCGGTATTTGTATGCGTTTTCAATAAAACGGTAAACTTTTTGGAATGTAAATTTCTTAAAGGCGTGAATTTTTTTCAGAGCCGTTTTAATGATAGGTTCAATTTTGAGCTTTGCAACGTGAAAGGCTGCGCCGAGTTTACCGCAACGGAATTTATGACAGGAGTTTCTTTTCATTCGTCTGAATTTCAGGGCGGTTGCAGTTTTATAAGCGGAACTTTTTTCGGTGCCGCTAACTTTTTTAAGACATTATATAAAAAGGAACTGATAATTCAGAACGTAAAATTTTTTAGGAATTTAACATTTTGTGATTCACATTTTTACGGGTATTTTGAATTAAGTTTGTCGGATGTAGCATCTTTGGCTGATTTTTCTAACGCTAAATTTTCAGACAGGGTTGTGTTTTCTAACTCCGGGTTTTGGAAAGGTGCTAAATTTTCGGGCTGTGAATTTTCTAAGGAGTTCGCTTTTGAAAAAAACAGGTCTTTTTCTGACTTGAATTTTTCGTTTGTGTATTTCAAAAATTCGGTCAAGGTGAATGACAACGTTGTTTTAGGCGGAATAATTCAAGAGAAATTGGCAGGAGAAAAAGGATTTAATTGGGAGATTTCCTATAACAAAACTATTTCTCTTGGCGATACGAAATTTTTTAATATTAACAAATAATTTTAACCGATGAAAAATACAAAACTATTTTCGGCTCTTTTGTCAGCTGGATTGCTGGCAGGAGCAACAGGTTTTACTTCATGCGATGAAGATGAAGACGGAAACAGCTTTTGGGGCAGTTTGGTGGATGTGCTTTTTGGCGGTCATGAATACACTCAAAACGCTGGCGACAATTATTTCGGCTGGTTTGCTCAAGACGAGGATACGGAAAATATCGAAGATGATATTAATCTTGTTTCTTCAAGTGAAAGACTTACGAGTCTGCCCACTAAAACGGATTTAACGAAATATCTTCCCCCAATTGGTAATCAGGGACAATACGGAACGTGTGTAGGTTGGGCTGTTGGTTATAACTGCCGTACTTTTTTGTATGCAAAATCAAAGGGTTTGAGCAAGAGTCAGTTGTCAAGCACTTCCAATCAGTTTAGTCCGAAAGACTTGTTTTGGTCTATTAAGGATAGTTACAAGGGTTCTAATTGTAACGGAACGAATTTCGAGTACGCTTTTGACGTTATGATTCAACGCGGTATTGCAAGACTGAGCACAGTACCTTATTCTAACCTTGGAAGTTGTACTTACAATCCGACTCAAACGGGTGGAAGTAATGAAGCGCCATCCTATAAAATCAAAAATTACCGTGAAATCCAAGTTGATAAAGCCACTATCAAAAAATATTTGGCGGAAGGCCGTTTGGTGGTTTTTGGTGCCAAATTAGGCGATGAATTTATGAATGCTAATTCCCCTGATGTGCTTTATCGTCAATCTTACGGTTATACTGGAATGCACGCTTATCATGCGATGGTTTGTTCCGGTTATGACGATTCTAAGGGTTCAAACGGTGCTTTTAGAGTTGTAAACTCTTGGGGTACTAATTGGGGCGATGACGGTTACATTTGGGTTGATCAAGACTTTTTCGTAGGCGGTGATTTTGCTTATTGTGCATTTGTTGCATACGATTTGGACGAAAACACACCTTCTGACCCCGAAATTGATGAAGATGACAATACTGTTGTTGATGTTACTTCAGGTCATGATTTGATTCCGCTTAATCTTTCTGATTATCAAGATCCGACAGAAACCGATCCTTTGTGGAGAGAGGCTTCATATAATGTTTACAATGCAGGTGAAGAAACTATTCCTTCTTCAAAGAATTGGGCTATTTGTTATCTTTGGTATAATGCTAAAAATGCTAATGACTACGATATTCTTTTGTTTGACTTTTATACCGATATGTACGGCTCTAAAGGACAAAAGAACTGGGATTGGACACCTGCACAGGCTTTATCTGATTTAGGAGTTTCAGCGCAGGGTTGTGCATGGCAGAATTTCGACATTCCGGGTGGAAGGAGTGTTGCCGAGGTTGTTAAAGACGAAAACAAAGAGGCTTTTTATTTCCCATACAAAATGCCGGAGAAACTTAACGGAGAGTATTATTTGGTATTGATTGCCGATGCTTTTGGTGGAGTTGAAGAATCTGACGAAGAAAATAACTATTTGTTTTGCACGGACGAACCTATTAAAATAACGAACGGAATTGTTCAAGGTTCGATTTCAAAAATGATGCGCGGCTATTCAAGCGACAGCAAATTGTCAAAAAATCAGAAATCTGCTTTGCAGTCTGTTGTAAATACCAAAAATGCAAATACTTATACTCCTGAGGAGATTTACAGAATGATTAACAATCATAAAAAGACAGGTGCTTTGGCTAAAAAAGCAATGCAATGGCGTAATAGTGCTGATGGTCAGGAAGTATTGGCAAAAGCGAAGAGATAATCAATTAAAAATATATGTAAAATATGAAAAGATTTAGATTTTTTATTGCGATTCTGCTTGCAGTTTCTACGATGGTTGTTTTGCCTTCGTGCGATGTTTTGTTGCAAGGGTTAACGGATAATTCGAGCAACACCCATAACTCGAACAATAACAATAATAATTCCAATAATACCAACAATTCAAACGGCAGCAGAAGTTCCGGCACAAGCACCGGCAGTTCAACATCAAAAGCAAAACATTAACGGATTTTAACGAGAAAAAAACGGGGCTGATTTTTTTCAGCCCCGTTTTTTTTATTTTCCGTAAAAACTAAAATTTACTTTGCCGTAATGTCTTTGGTCTTTGATGTGGGTTAAATCCGTAAAACGCGTTTTTTTGCTGTGTTCTATTATTAACGTTGCGCCTTCGGGAAAACCCGGATTTGAAAGTATCATTTCAGGGATTCTTTCGATGCCTTCCATATCGTAAGGCGGGTCGGCAAAAATCAAATCAAAATTCAGCGGCGTGTTTTGGATGAATTTAAAAGCATCGGTATTAATAACACGTGCCGGAGATTTTTGCGGATACATGGATTTGAAATTTTTCGAGATAAAATCGCAATATTTTTTGTTAATATCCACGCAGACAATATCTTGACAACCTCTTGAGGCCATTTCGTAACTGATACCGCCTGAACCCGAAAATAAGTCCAAAAACTTTGTTTCGCCGAAATAAAAATTATTGCTGATGATATTAAACAGCGATTCCTTTGCCATATCCGTCGTCGGACGGTCGGTAAAATATGACGGAAGTACAATCTGTCTGCTTCTAAAAAGTCCGGTTATAATACGCATGGTAATGTCATCATGTTAAAGAATAAATGTTCCGGCATATCATGAAACGGCATATTGAAATTGTTGCTCAATTTTGCAAAACTTACGTTAGCATTGTATTTGTAGAGCATTGCGTAAATATCCGATTCTTGATCAATATAACCTGAAAGTTTTATCGGTGTTTTTTTGCCGAGTTTCAATTTTGAAGTTATTGAGGATACGCAGTAAAGAACATCGGTTGCCGTTTGATATGCAAACGTGTTGTAAAGCAATGCTTTACCTTTTTCAGTAACTGCAATATCCATAAAATCATAATAGAAATTAACAGAAATCGTAATCTCTTCGCTGCCGTTTTTTATTAAGTTTTCGATAAACGGTGTAGCCTCGTGGTAAAAATTGATTTCAGGGAATGTATTTACCATCAAAGTTGTTATGTATGAAGGAATTACGAAAACGTTGCAAGCCGAAATTGCTTTCAGTTTGTTGAATTGGATTTCCTCTTTGTCCGTTACATCAAAATTAGCATTGCTCAAATCCTTGAGTTTGGTTTTGTCAAAAATAGGATTTGGCACCAAAAGCGATTTCCTTGTTACGAAAATCATATCAACGGATTTGTAACTCTTGCCCATGCAGGCATCAGAGGTGAGATTTTGTTTGATTTTGTCGTAAAGATTCTCATCCGTAAGTTCCATTCCGTAGCCTGCGTGCTTTACTGCAACGTATTCTTTGGAATAAGTATCAAGGATACAATACGTAAACCCTCTTTGCGAAATCTGTATCGACAAGTTGTAAGTACTTGTCTTATTGATATTAAACGTAGAAGTTTTTTCTGATATGTTCTTCATTGTACTCGTTTTTTTTGCTTAAAATTTTACCGCTAAATTAATAAAAAAAATGGAAAACTAACAAATTAGTTTTCCATTTTTTTTGTTTTTTATTTAAAAAAAATTATTCCCAGTTGCCGGCGTTGTTGTTGTATTCTGTAAGTGAGCCAACTTTAAGACCGGGGTATCTGCCCAATGTCTGTGCTTCGTCTTTCATATTAATAATTTCTTGTTTGTCAAGTCCTTGAAGATAAACCTCATACGGAGCTTTTGCCTCAAAAACGGGAACTTTTACTTTAGAGGCTGTTTCCAATGTGTCAGCATCCATCTCAAAAGGAGTTGTCGTTGTAGGAACGAATTTCAATTGAGCCAAATCATATCTGTTGCCGCACAAAGAGTCATAACAACGAACTTCAATAGTATCACGTTTTACGATTCCTGCTTCAATAGCTTTTTGTTCTGCAACTTTGCGGGGATATTTGTTATAAAAACTATCAGGAATATTACCGATAGCTTTTACGATTTTAATTCTGCCGTTTTGAATAAAATCTATAAGCGTATCAAATTCTTTAGCATAATGCCCTGTCTGACTTTTGAATGCAATCTGTGCATCTCTGATGTTTTTTAAACTCTGAACGGTAAGTTCTTTGCGCCAGTCGGCTTTTTTCTGAAAACGAATCGGCTGCATAATGCTGTCGTACAAGCAATAACCCAAAACGATTATCAGCGCAACCATTACTAAGTGTATAACTAATTTTTTCATTTTTGAAATGTTTATTTTTTATTTTTTTTTTCGTCGCAAATTTAAGAAAAAAATTAATACACGCTCAAAAAATAATTAATATTTTATTAAAAATTATTTTTACAAAAAAATCTTTGTTTCGCGGTATATTTTTTAACTTTGCAAATTTATAACATATTTTTTTAGTAACAAACAATGGACACGGAATTTTTTAAAAATATTTTTCTGAAAAATTTCGGCTTTCAACCCACTTCAGACCAAATGTCGGCAATAGATAATCTTTGCCGTTATGTGTTTGAAAGTCAGGAAGAAAGCATTTTTTTGCTATGCGGTTATGCCGGCACTGGAAAGACCTCGCTGATTTCCTCGTTCGTAAAAACATTAAACGGTTTTAGGGTCAAAACACGCCTTATGGCTCCTACCGGGCGGGCGGCAAAAGTATTTTCAGGCTTTTCTTCTCACCGGGCTTTAACAATTCATAAATCAATTTACAGACAAAAATCTGGCATTGACGGCGTTTTTCAATTGGACAGGAATCTTAATTCTGACACTTTTTTTATTGTAGACGAGGCATCGATGATTTCTTCTGGTGGTGGAGAATTTTCTGTTTTCGGCTCGGGGAGGCTTTTGGATGATTTGATTCATTACGTTTTTTCCGGTCATAATTGTCGCCTTATATTAATAGGTGATACGGCGCAGTTGCCGCCCGTGGGAAGTACATTGTCGCCGGCTTTGGACAAAAGGGAACTTGAATGTTACGGCAAAACGGTTTTTTATTCCTCGCTTTCGGAAGTTTTAAGACAAAGCGGCGAGAGCGGAATTCTTTTTAATGCTACTTTATTGAGAAAACAAATTCAAGAGAGTTTTTCGGGCGAGATTTTAAAACCGAAATTTCAGTTGAAAAAATTTCCCGACATTGAAAGAGTTTCGGGCGGCGACCTTTTGGAGAAACTCGAAAACTCTTACGACAAAAACGGAATTTTTGATACTTTAGTGATAACACGCAGTAACAAAAACGCAAATATTTATAATAACGGAATACGTAGCAGAATTTTTTACAGGGAGGAGGCCGTAACGGTAGGCGATTTGCTGATGGTTGTTAAAAACAATTATTTTTATGCTAAAGGTCTTGAAAATATGGACTTTATCGCAAACGGAGATTTTGCCGAGGTTATCAGAGTGGGCAAGGAGCAGAGTCTTTACGGTTTCCATTTTTTGAATCTTGATTTGAGATTCAATGATTTGGACGGTTTGGAAATCTCAGTTAAAGTCATAAAAGAATCTCTTGTGAGCGAGTCGGCCTCGCTTTCTGAAAAGGAAAGTAATGCGCTTTATCAGGCGGTTTTGGAGGATTATGTCGGAATGTCCAAAAAGGATATTTATAAGGAAATGCGTGAAAATGAATACTTTAACGCACTTCAAGTGAAATTTGCATACGCCGTTACTTGTCATAAATCGCAGGGCGGACAATGGAAAAATGTTTTCATCGATCAAGGGTATTTAACGGATGAAATGTTGGACAGAGAATACTTGCGTTGGCTTTATACGGCTTTAACCCGTGCAACAGAGAAAATTTACCTTGTTAATTTCCGTGAGGATTTTTTTGAAAATTAATGACTTATAATTTTTTTTGAAAAAAACTTCAAAAAAATTTGGTAGATATAAAAAAAGCATATACCTTTGCAGCGTTAAAAAAATACGGAGGTTCGGTAGCTCAGCTGGATAGAGCAACAGCCTTCTAAGCTGTGGGTCGTGCGTTCGAATCGGACCCGAATCACTAAAAATCGGTAATCCTGTACCAAAAAGCGGTGCAGAATTTTTTTTTTCAAAAAAAATCTGATAATTTAAGATTT
>JAEEGL010500860.1_pt1 | contig 14733 bp, 11 predicted proteins | sample 9134231 | NCBI WGS metagenome assembly JAEEGL01 (sample SAMN16246548, study PRJNA631951) | gut metagenome | biome: gut microbiome; feature: rumen; material: fiber-attached | host: Bos | place: Iran: Karaj | collected 2018-10 | reverse complement strand
CGGGTCTGCCGGGCTCGCTGCATGTGGGCTGCGCCTTTGCCAAGGGCTTGGCGCTGGCTCTCGACGTGCCACTGGTCGACGTGAACCATCTGCACGGCCATGTGCTCTCGCATTTCATCAAAGAAACACCCGATAGCGAAGTCCCCGATTTTCCCTATCTGTGTCTGCTCATTTCGGGCGGTAACTCGCAGATTGTCAGGGTTGACTCGCCAACTGAAATGGAAGTGTTGGGACAGACCATCGACGACGCGGCCGGTGAGGCTTTCGACAAGTGCGCCAAGTCGATGGGGCTGCCGTATCCCGGTGGGCCAATTATCGACCAACTTGCCGCCGAAGGCGATGCCACACGTTTTAAGTTTGCCAAGCCGCACATCGATGGCTACGACTACAGTTTCAGCGGTCTGAAGACGTCGTTCCTTTACACCTTGCGCGACGAGTTGAAAAAGAATCCGCAGTTCATCGAGGAAAACAAGGCCGATTTGGCGGCATCGCTGCAAAAGACCATCATCGACATCCTGATGGACAAGTTTACCAAAGCCATCAAGGATACCGGCATCCGCACCATCGCCATCGGTGGCGGCGTGTCGGCAAATTCGGGCGTTCGCAACGCCGTGGCCGATTATGCCCGCCGACACCGTCTGCGTGCCTTCATTCCCAAGCGACTTTTTACAACCGACAACGCCGCGATGATTGCCGTTGCGGGACACTTCAAGTATCAGGCAGGCGAGTTTTGCGATGTCACTGAGCCGCCATTTGCCCGCGTAATTATTTAGTGTATGATTCTCACGCTTATCATATCGTTTGTCCTGCTGGAATTTGCGGTGAACAGTGTGTTGTCGTGGCTCAATGGTCGCTGGATGACGCATCCCATTCCTGCGGTGCTCAAAGGTCTCTACGACGAAGCGAAGTATCAAAAGCAGCAAGAGTACATGCGCGCTTGCCGACGGGTGTCGTGGGTGTCGCGCTGCGTCTCGCTGGCGATAATCCTGCCTGTGCTGGCTTGCGGTTGGCTTGGCTGGCTCGACGGCGTGGTGAAGACGTGGACCGATAGCCCGCTTTTGCAACTGCTCATCCTCTATGCCATCTTCGACGTGGTGGGCACATTGCTCGACTTGCCGTTTGGCTACTACTCCACATTTGTGGTCGAGGAGCGGTTCGGGTTCAACAAGACCACCAAGCGCACGTTTTGGCTCGACACGCTCAAGGCCACACTGCTGTCGCTGGCTATCTCGACGGCACTGCTGACGGTGATTTTCCTGCTGTATCAGTCGTGGGGCGACCGCTTCTGGCTGTGGGCACTGCTGGTCTATGCCTGTGTGATGGTGTTTTTCAACCTATTCTACAGCAACATCATTGTGCCGCTGTTCAACAAGCAACGCAAACTTGAGCCGGGCGAACTGCGCACTGCGCTCGAGACGGCGATGGGGCAGTGGGGAGCGCGCTTCGACGACATCTACGTCATCGACGGCTCGAAGCACTCGACCAAGGCAAACGCTTATTTCACCGGCTTTGGCCCGAAGAAGCGCATTGTGCTCTACGACACGCTTCTCGAGCAACTCGCCACCGACCAGGTGGTGGGCGTTATGGCCCATGAGTATGGCCATTACAAGCATCACGACACGCTGCGGAATCTCGTTGTGGCAATTGTCACAATAGGCGTGTATCTGTATCTGTTTTCGCTTGTGGTGGGCAGCGATGCCTTGCCGCAGGCGCTGGGCGGGACGCCGCCGTCGTTTGCCCTGGCAATGATAGCCTTCTCGCTGTTGCTCACTCCACTGGGATTCATCCTCTCGCCAATTAAGGGACACTTCAGCCGACGCGCCGAGTATCGCGCCGACGCCTTTGCCACCGAGCATGGCCTGGGCGAGAGTCTGATCGAAGGTCTCAAGCGGCTTGCGGCAAACAATCTCAGCAATCTCACGCCGCACCCCGCCGTGGTGTGGTTCACATATTCACATCCAACACTCGCTCAACGCATTACACAAATCAAACAACTTAGTCATGAAGTATAGCACAATAGTAATAGGTGATGAATTGCTTATTGGACAAGTAACCGATACTAACTCGGGCTGGATGGCCCGACATCTCACGCCTCTGGGCTGGGAACCGCATGAGGTGCGTGTAGTGGCCGATGATGCCCAGGCCATAACCCGGGCCATCGACGACGCTTTTGCCGCCACCGACGTGGTGCTGATGACGGGCGGTCTCGGCCCCACCAAGGACGATATCACCAAGGGCACACTTTGTGACTATTTTGGCGGAACTATGGTGCGCGACGAAGCCACCGCACGCAACGTCGAAGGCATCGTGGCGCGGCGGCATCTCAAACTCAATGACTACACGCGCGACCAGGCCCTGGTGCCGTCGTCGTGCCGTGTGATTCAAAACCAGGTGGGCACGGCACCCATCATGTGGTTTGAGCGCGACGGCAAAGTGTTGGTATCGATGCCAGGTGTGCCGTTTGAGACCGAGACAATGATGGAGCGTGAGGTCATTCCACAATTACTCAAGCACTTCCACAGCAAGGAACACATTGAGTTTCGCAACTTTGTGGTGATGGGCATCATCGAGTCGTTGCTGGCCATGCAACTCGACGGCTTTGAGCGCGCTCTGCCGGCTGGTCTACACCTGGCTTATCTGCCGCAGGTGGGATACATCAAACTGCGCCTCACAGGTATTGCCGACGATGCGCAATGGCTCAGCAACCAGATGGAGCAGGGTGCCGAGCAACTCCACGCCATCTTGGGCCGACACATAGTGGCCGACCACGATGCTACGATGGCGGCAATAGTGGGGGAGAGGCTCCGCGAGCGCCAACTCACGCTGGCCACCGCCGAGAGTTGCACCGGCGGCAATGTGGCACATGTTATCACCGAGATTGCCGGCAGCAGCGACTACTTTGTTGGGGCTGTCGTGAGTTATGCTACGCGTGTTAAAGAGGATGTGCTGCACGTCGACCATGAGATGATTGCGCAGTATGGCGTGGTGAGCGAGCAGGTGGCCGAAGCGATGGCCACTGGTGTGGCGCAGGCCCTCAGCACCGATTGCGCCATTGCCACGACGGGCGTAGCCGGCCCCAGTGGCGGCAGCGAGGCAACCCCGGTGGGCACGGTATGCATGGCGGCCAAGTGTGGCGATGCCTTGGTGACCCAGCGCAAGCACTATCCGGGCACGCGCTCACGTGTGATTGAGCGCGCCACCAACGATGCTCTGATGCTGTTGCTCGATCTACTCGACAGCGCAAGCGCCCATCGCAGCGGCCAGGCTTAGCATATGTTCCAATCTTATTGCCGTGTATATTGATTGATAATGAGCGTAATACCACTTTAGGTGGCTAAAGTTGGAAATATTTTTTCAAATTAAATTTGGTGGATTGAAAGATTTGTTGTAATTTTGCAGCGCAAATAGGGGCGTAGCCCAGCTGGTTCAGAGCGCCGCAGTCACATTGCGGAGGTCATCGGTTCGAACCCGATCGTCCCTACAAGAGCACCACAATCCCAGTGGCGCTCTTTTTTTATGCCTCGAGCAATCGAACATTTGAACAATCAAGTGTTCGGGCAATTGATTATTTGAAAAATGGGTGCAAAAAAAATGGCTTCGTTGAGAAGCCATTTTTGTGCCGGTGTAGCGGGACTGAGATTTGAACTCAGGACCTCCGGGTTATGAATCCGACGCTCTAACCACCTGAGCTATCCCGCCATTTCCGAATTGCGACTGCAAAATTACTACTTTTTTCTGAACCCCACAACAAAAAAACGCTTTTTTTTCACCTGACACGCTTTTTTTCGCCGTTTTCCGTCCATGATGAACCATCTCAAGCCATTGGTGATGTGACTTTGTCATTTTTTAAGATATAATTCTTGCTTTTCTTGGCTGATTGTCGGAGAAAAATATTAACTTTGCGAGGTTGAAAACGGGTCGGTTTGACTCTCTCATGGCTCGCCATGACGTTAATCGGCTACAACTTACACATTTAATATAACCTATGGAAACAAAACAGACTAAGAAAACTGCGACGCGCAGCAAAGCGCAAAACACCGAGAGCAAACGATTGATGGCGATGGAAAATCGCTATGGTGCACACAACTATCATCCGCTGCCTGTGGTGCTCCACAAGGGCAAGGGTATCTATGTGTGGGACGTTGAGGGTAAGAAGTACTTCGACTTCCTGTCGTCGTACTCGGCTGTGAACCAAGGTCACTGCCATCCCCGCATCGTCAAGGCGTTGAAAGACCAGGCCAACGTGCTGTGCCTCACCTCGCGCGCTTTCTACAACGACGCACTGTGTGAGTATGAGAAGTACATCCACGAATTTTTCGGCTACGACAAGGTTCTGCCCATGAACACTGGCGCCGAGGGCGTGGAGACCGCTCTGAAGTTGGCACGCCGTTGGGGTGTGGCCAAGAAAGGCATTCCCAACGACAAGGTGAAAATCATCTGCTGTAGCGGCAACTTCCACGGACGCACCGTGACCGTCATCACCATGAGCGACGACCCCAGTTCGTATGCCGACTACGGCCCGCTGACTCCAGGTTTCATTCGCATCCCTTATAACGACCCCAAGGCTCTTGAGGAGGCCCTCGAGAAATACGGCAAGGAAGTGTGCGCATTCATCGCTGAGCCCATCCAGGGCGAGGCTGGCGTCTTCGTGCCCGATGATGGCTACCTGAAGACTTGCTTCGACCTGTGCCACAAGCACAATGTGCTCTTTATCGCCGACGAGGTGCAGACGGGTATCGCCCGCACCGGTAAAATGCTGTGCAGCATGCACGACGGCATCCGTCCCGACATCGTGATCTTAGGCAAGGCCCTCGGTGGTGGCGTGCTGCCCGTATCGGCTTGCTTGGCCGACGACGAGATTATGCTCAACGTCAAGCCCGGCGAGCACGGCTCGACATTCGGCGGCTTCCCCCTGGCAGCCCGCGTAGCCGTTGAGGCACTGAAGGTTGTGAAGGAGGAGAAACTCACGCAGAACGCTGAGAAGATGGGTAAGATCTTCCGTGAAGAAATCAAGAAGATCGACTCGCCGTTTATCGTGCAGGTGCGCGGACGCGGCTTGCTCAACGCCATCGTCACTAAGCCCATCAAGGGCAAAACCGCTTGGGACATCTGCTTGAAGATGATGGAGAACGGTCTGCTCGCCAAGCCCACCCACGACGACATCATCCGCTTCGCTCCGCCGTTGACCATTACCAAGGAAGAACTCTTGAAGGCCATCGCTATCATCAAGAAGACCTTCGATCAAATGTCGAAATAATAATCAATGCATAATGCACATAAAAAGGGCCCTCGAAAGGGCCCTTTTTATGCTATAGTTGCAATTGCTATAGGTTATTCGCGGGTGATTAGGGTGCCGGTGTTGCCCTTGAGGGCTTCGCGGGCTTTCTCCAGTGAGGTAATTAGGGCCGAGCCCGACTTGGTGGCTTCGACAAAACTGATGCACGACTCAATCTTGGGCAGCATGCTGCCGGGAGCGAAATGTCCCTCCTTAATATATTGGCGGGCCTGCTCCAGGGTGATGCGGTCGAGATTCTTCTGGTCGGGCTGGCCGAAGTTGATGGCCACTTGGTCGACGGCGGTGAGAATCACCAGCATGTCGGCATTGATGTCGAGAGCCAACTTGGCGCTTGCGCGGTCCTTGTCGATCACGGCTGCCACGCCCTCATAGTTTCCGGGGCCATTCTCCACCACGGGGATGCCGCCACCACCCACGGTGATAACTACCGTGTGCAGGTCGACGAGTTGCTCCACCACGGGGAGTTCGACAATCTTCACTGGGATAGGCGAGGGGACCACACGGCGGTAGCCACGGCCGGCATCCTCAACAAAGGTGTAGCCGGTCTGTGCCACGATGGCGTCGGCTTCCTCCTTGCTGTAGAACATGCCCACGGGCTTGGTGGGGTTGTCGAATGCCTTGTCGTTCTTGTCGACGACGACCTGGGTGACCACTGCTGCACACGGCTTGTTGATGCCGCGGCGAGCCATCTCGCGTTGCACGGCCTGCTGCAGGTGATAGCCGATGTAGCCCTGCGTCATGGCGCCGCACTCGGGGAACGGCATGGCGGGCAAGCCGCCACCGCCCTTATGCGAGAACTCAAAGGCAAGGTTCACCATGCCCACTTGCGGGCCGTTGCCGTGGCCGATGACCACGTCGTAGCCCTCCTCGATGAGGTCGACGATGGTCGAGGCTGTGGTTTCGACAAGCGATAATTGTTCCTTAGGCGACTTGCCGAGGGCATTGCCGCCTAAGGCTATTACGAGGCGTTTGCTCATAAATGTGCGATATTTGGTCGATTACTTCAGCGTGGCGAACATTACGGCCTTGATGGTGTGCATGCGGTTCTCGGCCTCGTCGAACACCTTCGACTGCGGTCCGCGGAACACCTTGTCGGTAACCTCCATCTCGGGCAGGCCAAACTTGTCGTAAATCTCCTTGCCAATGGTCGTCTCCAGGTCGTGGAACGAGGGCAGGCAGTGCAGGAAGATGGCGTTCTCGTTGGCGTTGGCCATAACGGCGTCGTTGACCTGATAGGGGCTCAACAGTTTGATGCGCTCGGCCCAAATCTCGTCGGGCTCGCCCATCGACACCCAAATGTCGGTATAAATCACGTCGGCATTCTTGGTGCCTTCCTTCACGTCGTCAGTCAGCGTGATGGTGCAGCCGTTCTCCTTGGCAATCTCGCGGCAGGTAGCCACCAACTTCTCGTCGGGCATGTTCTCCTTGGGGCCGCAAGCCACAAAGTTGATGCCGAGTTTGGCCGAAACGACCATGAGCGAGTTGGCCACGTTGTTGCGGGCGTCACCCATGAAGACCATCTTCAGGCCCTTGTAGTAGCCGAAGTTCTCCTCGATGGTGAGCACGTCGGCAAGCATCTGGGTGGGGTGGAACTCAGTAGTGAGGCCGTTCCACACGGGGATTCCGGCATATTTCGAGAGGTCCTCGACCACTTGCTGGTCGAAACCGCGGTACTCAATACCGTCGAACATGCGTCCGAGCACCTTGGCGGTGTCCTCGAGCGACTCTTTCTTGCCCATTTGCGACGAACCCGGATCGAGGTAAGTCACGCCCATACCCAGGTCGTTACCGGCAACTTCAAACGAGCAGCGGGTGCGCGTCGAGGTCTTTTCAAACAAGAGCACGATGTTCTTGCCTGTGAGGTACTTGTGAGGGGTGTTGGTGCGTTTCAAACGCTTGAAATCCTTGGCGAGTTCCAGCAAATATTGAATCTCCTCGGTGGTGAAATCCAGTAATTTCAGAAAACTTCTCCCAGATAAACTTCTTGGCATAATGTAATGGTTTTTAGATGGTTAATATTAAGTTGATGTTTATAAAATTCGTTGTTTTTCACGGTGGCTATTGCTCAGGCATCATCCTTGGCAACAAACGCCGCGCTTTTCTCGTCACGCGATGTGGAAAGAAAGTGCAAATTTACTACTATTTCCCGACATGCATAGCACAAAACCGGTTTTTTTTCTCTATTAGCATTTTTTTTGTTTTATGCTATTGCAGGCCCATGTGATTATATTATCTTTGCATGCGATTAAGCAATCAGTATATGGATAATCGCAGTTTAATATCAATCTCCGACCTGAGTAAGGAAGAGATTTTGTCGCTCTTGCGACGCGCGGGGGAATTTGAAAAGAACCCCAATCAACGCATTCTGGCGGGTAAAGTTGTGGCATCGCTGTTCTTCGAACCATCCACACGTACCCGCCTTAGTTTTGAAACCGCTGTCAACCGCCTTGGTGGCCGAGTGATTGGCTTCAGCGACCCCAAGAGCAGCAGCCAGGCCAAGGGCGAGTCGCTCAAGGACACCATTATGATGGTGAGCAACTATGCCGACCTGATTGTGATGCGCCATTACCTGGAGGGTGCCGCACGCTATGCCAGCGAACTCACCCCGGTGCCCATCATCAACGCGGGCGACGGCAGCAACCAGCATCCCACGCAGACGATGCTCGACCTCTACACCATCTACCAGACGCAGGGCACGCTCGACGGCCTCACAATCACCATGGTGGGTGACCTGAAGTATGGCCGCACCGTGCACTCGCTGCTCGAGGCCATGCACCACTTCTCGCCACGCTTCAAGTTTGTGGCTTGCAACGAGTTGCGCATGCCCGAGCAGTACAAGGAGTATTGCCGCCAGTGGGGCATCGACTACGAGGAGACCACCGAGTTCAGCGAGGACATCATCAACCAGACCGACATTCTGTACATGACCCGCGTGCAACGCGAGCGCTTCAGCGACCTGATGGAGTATGAGCGCGTGAAGAACATCTACACCCTCACGGCGAGCATGCTCACCGGCTGCAAGCCCAACATGCGCGTGCTGCACCCGCTGCCACGCGTCACCGAGATTGCACAGGACGTCGACGACACGCCGCAAGCCTACTATTTCCAGCAGGCCAAGAACGGTCTCTATGCCCGCCAGGCTCTCATCTGCAGGGCTCTCGACTTGTAAACTCACACATTAACGAATCACAAATCAAGCGACAATGGTTAACAAAGAAAAGAAAGAACTTGCAGTGGCCGCCCTGCAAAACGGCACTGTAATCGACCATATCCCCACCGCGTCACTCTTTAAGGTGGTGAACCTGCTGGGGCTGGCAAACCTCAACGACGTGAGTGTGACAATCGGTAACAACCTCGACAGCCCGCGCCTGGGCAAGAAAGGCATCATCAAGGTTGCCGACCTGGTGTTCCCCGAGGCTACGCTCAACCGCATCGCCGTCATCGCGCCAAACGCTGTGGTGAACATCATCCGCGACTATGAGGTGGTGGAGAAATTCAACGTCACGCTGCCCGACGAACTGATCGACATCGTGAAGTGCAACAACCCCAAGTGCATCACCAACAACGAGCCGATGCGCACCCACTTCCACGTCATCGACCGCGAGCACACCACGCTGCGCTGCCACTTCTGCGAGCGCCCCGTCGCTCAGCAGGACATCACCCTCAAGTGATCTCCTAAAATCACTCTAAATAAACTACGGATTAATCTGATTAACCAGATTTTTCCGTAGTTTGTTATTAGTCAACAAATTGAATAAAATAAACAGTCAACAAATTAAACGAATTAAACAAATTATTTTCAGTATAATCTGCGAGATCCGCGAGAAATAAGTCAGAACAATCAGATTAATCCGTAGTTTATTCTGTTACAGCCAATTATATGTTTAATTCGTTTAATCTGTGGTTTTTATAATTCGCGAAATTCGCGTTAAACTCAATCAGCAATTCGCGAAATTTGCGTTGGGACCAAAATTATTGGTGGGGGTATTGAAAAATTGGGAAATAATTTGTAACTTTGCAGCGTAATCTTCTATGCAGAAAACAACCTTTATAACATAAACTTTAACATGAATAATTCAATTATTTCATTCCCCGTACCGGCAAATGAGCCGGTAAAGGCCTATCTGGCCGGCTCGCCTGAGCGCGTAGCCCTCGAGAAAGAATTAGAGCGTCAAAGCAAACTGGTCGTCGACATCCCCATCATCATCGGCGGCAAGGAGATTCGCACCGGCGACGTGGGGCAGGTGACTTGCCCGCACGACCACAAGCATGTGCTGGCAACCTACCACAAGGTGGGTCGCAAAGAGATTGAGATGGCTATTGACGCCGCTATGGAGGCACACAAGCAGTGGAGCCGCACGCCGTGGACCACACGTGCCGCCATCGTGATGAAGATGGCCGAACTGCTCGCCACCAAGTATCGCCCCATCATGAATGCCGCTTGCATGCTTGGCCAGAGCAAGAACATCTACCAGGCCGAGATCGACTCGGCTTGCGAGACCATCGACTTCTTCCGCTACAACGTGCACTATGCCTCGAAGATCTACGCCATGCAGCCCAAGGACGGCGCTGGCCATATCAACCACACCGAGTACCGTCCGCTCGAAGGCTTCATCCTCGCAGTGACTCCGTTCAACTTTACCTCGATTGCCTCTAACCTGTGCATGACGCCGGTGTTGATGGGCAACGTGGCAATTTGGAAGCCCTCGACCACCGCATTGCTGAGCAACTACTACCTCATGCAACTCTACAAAGAGGCTGGCTTGCCCGACGGCGTGGTGAACTTCCTCCCCGGCAGCGGAGCACTCATTGGCGAGGTGGCCACCCAGTCGAAGTATTTCTCGGGCTTCCACTTCACCGGCAGCACCGGCACCTTCAACTCGCTGTGGCGCCAGGCTGTGCAGAACCTCGACAAGTACATCTCTTACCCGCGCATCGTGGGCGAGACTGGCGGCAAGGACTTTATCTTTGTGCATCCCAGTGCCGACCCGAAGGCTGTGGCTACGGCTGCATTCTGCGGCGCTTACGAGTTCCAGGGACAGAAGTGCTCGGCCGCTTCGCGCATGTACATCCCCAAGAGTATGTGGCCCGGCGTGCTCGATGACATGAAGCGCATGGCCGCAGAGGTGAAGATGGGCGACGTGATGGATCCGATGAACTTTATCAACGCTGTGATCGACGAGGCTTCGTTCGACAAGTGCAAATCATATATCGACTACGCTCAGGCTGCCAGCGACGCACAGGTGGTGATGGGCGGCAAGTGCGACAAGACGGTGGGCTGGTTTGTCGAGCCTACGGTTATTGAGACCAGCAACCCGCACTTCAAATCGATGGAAGAGGAAATCTTCGGCCCGATCCTCACCGTTTATCCTTACGACGACGACAAGGTCGACGAGACCGTGGAACTGTGCAACACCACGTCGCCTTATGGCTTGACCGGCGCTGTGTTCGGCCGTTGCCGCATGGCAGTGGAGAAGATTACCGAGCAGTTGTGCTACGCTGCCGGCAACTTCTACATCAACGACAAGCCCACAGGTGCTGTGGTGGGCATGCAGCCCTTCGGCGGCGCACGCGCCAGCGGCACCAACGACAAGGCTGGCGGCGAGTTCAACTTGATTCGCTGGATTATCCCGCGCGTCATCAAGGAGACCCTGGTTTCTCCCACCGACTACCGCTACACCTATTTAAAGTAATCGATACTGACACCGTATGAATCAAAATACCGAACAGAAACACATTGTTCCCTGCAAGGTTGACGTAAGTTCCGAGACCGGCCGGTTGCGTGCCGTGCTGCTGCACCGGCCGGGCCCGGAAATCGAGCGGATGACGCCGCTCAACGCCCCCCATTGCCTCTATAGCGACATCCTGAACAAGAAAATCGTCGATGGCGAGTATGCCAACTTCTGTGGTGTGCTCGAGCGCTGGACACAGGTCTACTACGTCGAGGACATCCTGGAGCACATCTTGCGCGACCCGGAAGTGCGCAGCCGCATGGTTAGCGACACGGTGCGCAACTATGGCGCCAAGTCGAGCCTGCTCACGGACTATCTCGACAGTTGCGACACGCGTCAACTCGCCGCCGTGCTCATCGAGGGGTATGAAGACCCTGAGTGGGATGGCATCGACGACGACCGCTACTTGCTGGAGCCGCTCTACAATCTGTTCTTCACGCGCGACGCTTCGTCGACGGTCTATGGCCGCGTGCTCATCAACTCGATGAGTTTCGAGGCGCGCGAACGCGAGACGATGATCTACGAGGCTATCTTCCAGCATTTCTTTAAGGTGGAGATGCTAAATGCCATGGCATGGGACCGTTGGGCACGCACCGAGGGTGGCGATGTACACATCGCTGCGCCCGACTTGCTGTGCATCGGGCAGGGCATTCGCACCAACGCCAAGGGCATCGAATATCTTGCCCAGACCTTTGCTCGCGAGCGCGACCACTTCAACATCTTGGTGCAGGAGTTGCCGCACAGCCCCGAGTCGTTTATCCACCTCGACATGGTGTTCACCTTCCTGGGCAAGCACCAGTGCATGGCCTTTGAGCCTATGCTTCGCAAGCAGGGCCTCTTTGCTGGCAAGGACACCACGCTCATCAGCATTGACGGCGGCAAGATTTCTTACCGCAGCGTGCCCAACATCCTCGACGGCCTTCGCAGCCTGGGGTGGGACATCGAGCCTGTGCTGGGTGGCGGCAGCGACCCCTGGGTACAGTTGCGCGAGCAGTGGCACAGTGGCGCCAACTTCTTCTCGCTGGGCGACGGCAAGGTGATAGGCTACCGCCGAAACACCAACACTATCGACGCTCTCGACCGAGCCGGCTTTGCCGTGCTTAACGCCGAGGACATTGTCGCCGGAAAGGTCGACATGAACAGTTACGACAAGTTTGTGGCCACCTTCCCTGGCAGCGAGTTGCCCCGTGCGGGCGGTGGCGCGCGCTGCATGACCATGCCTATCCTGCGCGACTAACCTCGCTTTTCGACAATAACGACTTCGGGCGCTTTGCCACCACATCGGCAGGGTGCCCGAAGTGTTTTATCTCCGCCGCACTATCAGTGTTCGATCGTATGCCTTCTTCGTCTGAAGCCAACATCACGCATCATTTCGCGCATCTTTATTCGGTCCGTTACGTACAGCGCCTATCGTTACGAGATTTTCGCCCTGGTAATCGCCAATAGGTGATTTGGCAACCAAAAATCGCCCTAATTTTTGACTCATTTTCACAAAATTTCCCCAGTTGACTATGTTGTTTTGTAAAACATTTATACACAGGGTGTTACAACGCAAAATTGACTATCAAAAATTTGGTGGTTAAGAATGTGCGTCGTAACTTTGTAGCACAAAACAACGAAAAAATGAAGAATATTTTTGCACTTTTTGTAGTGATTTTTATGGCATTTCATCCTGCCAATTTCATCAATCCTCTTGACGACGACACCAACCCCGCCATCATCTTTACCGGTGTTGGAAGCGGTGCTGGGCATTTAGTTTTGATGTGCCCCGAGGGGTATTACAGTGTATTTACTCAGGCTCTACAAAACTCGTTTAACGATTATGAACCCACATATAATATCGCCGTAAAAATGGATGTTTGATAGGAGAGTCAATACCGTTTGGCTGGTATGCCACCATATTATATTATTACTCGAGCAGGCGTATGCTGTTTCGTCTCGTTCGGTGATATGGACTACCCGGAATACTATGGTGAACTTGTCATTACTTTTAACGATGTGAGTTTATGGATGGCATATGAGAAAACCTCTCTCCGATGAAGCCTTTTTCTATATAGGCCCCTGCCGGTGGCGCGCTCCTCAATCACAGGCGCGCTGCCAGGCAGGTTTTTTTACGTCCCCGCACCCCTATGACAAATGGAGTGCGCCTGACACGCAGAACCACAAAGTGCTCGCGACCGAACGGGAGCACGAAGGGCAAGCGCAGCGTAGCAAATCATTCAAAATCTGTCCAAAATCTTGCAGAATATCAGACTCTTCAGATTGATCCGTAACTTGTTATTTTAATCTGTAGTTTGGTCTTTTACAACAAATTAAGTGTTCGATTTGTGGATTAATCAGTGGTTGATGCGGTGCAGGCGCGGCTTGCAGTAGGTGGTGTGGTCTTTTTTCACCACCACTTGCTCGCTGACCGACTCGTAGCCTGGTACTTCGTAAACGAGGGTATACTTTCCTGGCTTGAGATAGAAGAAGCCGAAGAAGCCGTTCCACTCGTTGTCGACCCGATAATGCCTAATCCTCACATTGCGATCGTTAAGCAGATACACCATTGCGCCGTTAAGTGGCAACCACTGGTCGTCGGTGCCCTCTTTGTAGGTGAAGCGAGGGTCGTCAACGCGCTCGTCGGCACTCTTGATAGTCCCGGCGATATATCCGTGCTTCTCAGGCTTTCCGCCAAACCACGCGTTGATGCCGCGGAAATGACGTATGCCCTCCATGCGGCAGTAGTCACGGTTCATGAGGCGTTGGCGCTCAGGCTGGTAACTGTGAAACGAGCCTTCGACGAGAAAACTCGGCACGCGGTGCTTGAGCACTGCCAGCCAACCAGTATAGCCCAGCACATTAGGCTTGCCCGGTGGGGTGCCGCCCATCCAGGTGAGGTCGCCAGCAACGTACATGTCGTCGGGCGACGAACTGGTCCATACCGTAAGCGGATTGTCCCAAGCGTAAGGGAATGCTACGCGAGCGCGGTCAATGCTGCCGTGGGCGTAGTCGTTGCCCGTCTCGCCGCGATACATGTACAGCAGGTAGTTCACCGTCTTTCCGTCGCCTCCGCCGGTGGCATTGCTGTGCAAAGCAATGAAGTAGTCGGGGTTGATTGAGTCGACCTGACAGGCGATTTTTTCCAGAGTGATAAGTTGCTGCTGGCCATTCTCGTCGGCATAAGTCTCGACACGGTCGTTGGCGGTGGCGTTCTTGTCGCCCACGGCCACCCAACCGTTGGTGGTGCGCGACATGATTACGCGGGCCCCGGCAGCCTCCAAACGGTCGCGCAGTTCAAGGCCCTTCCACAGGCAGGTCTTCGACTCGAAGAAACTCATGGTGTCCATCTCCTCGTAGTTCATCGTGGCATGCGGACGGTCGTTAATGGTCCAGCCGCCGTGACCGGGATTGACGTAAATCACTTTGCCCTTCAGCCCTCGGGCAGCCGCGGGAGCGAGGGCAAGCATCACCGCGACAATTGCCAATAACGTCTTTTTCATGTATGCAAAGTTACTGAATTTCAACCTAACACCCAAAATTTGCACCCATTTTTCATCTCTTTCATCCATTGGGGAATCCAAGTGTAGATTCAACAAGCAAATGCATATTATGTTGCAAAATTAAGAAAAATGTCGATAGAACTCTTTTAGAGGAGTGCTGAAATCAAGTTTTTTTCTTGGCCTTGCGTTCAATTCTTTTTGTATTCTACGCAAGGTTGTGTTG
>JAEEGL011157902.1_pt1 | contig 14734 bp, 11 predicted proteins | sample 9134231 | NCBI WGS metagenome assembly JAEEGL01 (sample SAMN16246548, study PRJNA631951) | gut metagenome | biome: gut microbiome; feature: rumen; material: fiber-attached | host: Bos | place: Iran: Karaj | collected 2018-10 | reverse complement strand
GCGGCCGTCTATGAGGCCATGGGGGAGGATGAATACGTGGTTGACATGTACGAGAGCATCCTCCGGGACCATCCCCGTAAGACGGAGGTGTCCTATGCGCTGCTGGGACTGTACATGAAGCAGGGAAATACCGGCAAGGCCCTTGCCACCCTTGACGACATCGAAGCCGTCATGGGCCCCGGGGAACAGATAACCTCCACCCGTTACGACCTGCTCCGCCGGGAGGGCCGTACGGAAGAGGCCCTGGAGGCCCTGCAGAAGTACAACGACCGATTTTCTTCACCGTCGATACTGTCGATGCTCGGCGACTACTACCTTTCCGAATACGACGACACCACCGCCATGAGGTATTACGACGAGGCCATATCGCTTCAGGGCGATTACGTTCCGGCGATTCTGGGTAAATCGGAGGTATACCGTACAACCAGGCGTTATCAGGATTATTTCAATACCGTTGGTGAATTCATTGACAATGAGTTGGTTCCGGCTTCGCCTAAGGGGATGTACCTGTCCAATGCCATCCGCGGGCTCGACCCGAATTTCATCCGTCTCCATTCCGATGATTTTGATTCGCTCATGGTCCGGTGCATGAAGCGTCACCCTGCCGACAGCACCGTCCTTTCCACTGCCGGGATGTATTTCCTGACCACCGGTCGCAGGAACGACGGCATGGCGCTTCTGGAAAAGAGCGCCGGACTCTATCCCGGGAAAGTCGGTCAGAGGGCCAATTACATCCAGGCCCTGGCATATACCGAAGACTGGGAGAAACTCCGCATTGAAAGCGCCAGGGCCGAGGAAGCCTTCCCGAAGGAAAGGGCCTTCCAGGAGTTCAGCGCCATGGCCAGCTACAACCTCGGGGACTACCGGGCGGTTATCGAGAATTGTGAAAAGCGCATCAAGGCCCATCCCGCCGACACTTCCGTCACCCTTCCGGCATGGTCCACCATAGCCGACATGCATTACAGCCTGGGAGAACACAAGGAGGCGTTCAAAGCCTATGAGAAGGCACTGAAAATCAATCCGGACTATGCCCCGGTGCTCAACAATTACGCCTATTATCTCTGCCTGAAGGGGAAGAAGCTGAAAAAGGCCCTGGAGATGAGCCGGAAGACCATAACCTCCAATCCCGACAACGCCACATACCTCGATACATACGGCTGGATACTGCATCTTCTCGGGAGGGATGCCGAGGCCAAGCCGGTGTTCAAGCGTGCCCTGCTTTATGGAGGCAAGGAGAGCGCCGTGATGCTGGATCATTATGCCGACGTGCTTGACGCCCTGGGCGAGTCCGATGTGGCAAAGGTCTACAGGAACCAGGCAAAGAACCGTAAATGATGCGGAACGTCCTCTCCATATACGTCTGGATGGCTGTCTTTGCGGCGGCGGTACTGCCTTCACCCTTGGTCCTGGGCCAGGACACCAGGGCGCAGGAGAACAGGAAGGCCCGCCTGGAGAAGGAGATCCGGAAGATCAATTCGCAGCTGTCGGCCACCATGGAGAAGAGTTCTTCGGCCCTGTCGGACCTCAGGCTCCTTGGAAAGAAGATTTCGCTCCGCGAGGAACTGGTGCAGGAGAGCGACCGGGAAATAGCCTCCCTTGACCGCGAAATCGCGGCCAAGCAGGATACCGTGCAGGCGCTCCAGGCCAGGCTCGACACCCTTTCCGCCTTCTACAGGCGGCTGGTGGTGAATTCCTACAAGAACCGCGATTCCAGGGTATGGTACATGTATATCTTTGGAAGTGAGGACCTTTCACAGGCTATGCGTCGGGCGGTGTACCTCAGGGGCTTCTCCCGTGAGATGAATTCCCAGGGAGAGAAGGTGAAGCGTTCCAGGGCTGAGCTGGAGGAGGCCGTGGAGGAACTTTCGGCGATGAAGGAGTCGGCGGAGAAACTCCGTCAGACCCGACGGGCCGAGGTGGACGCCCTTCGTGGCGAGAGAAGCCAGTCGGAAGCCCTCGTGGCAAAGCTTAACAAGGAAAAGGACAAGTACCAGAGGCAGCTGGACGAGAAGCGCCGCCAGGTGGAGGCCCTTAACCGCGAGATTGCGGAAATAATCCGCAAGGCCGTGAAAAAGTCATCCGGAGGGACTTCCGGGAAACCCGGCGCCAAGGGAGGGAAGAGCACGTCGTCGGCGGTGGATACCAGGCTTGCTAAGGAATTCGCATCGAACAAGGGCAAGCTCCCATGGCCGGTGGACGGGACTGTGGTGGAGAGCTTCGGCGAGCATAACCATCCCGTTTACAAGAACGTGAAGCTTCCGTTCAACAACGGGGTAAACGTGGCCGTCGCCAAGGGGGCCGAGGTGAAGGCCGTTTTTGACGGGACCGTCGCCCAGATAGTGGTGATGCCCGGGTACAACCAGTGCGTGCTGGTCCAGCACGGAAGTTATTTCACATTCTACTGCAAACTCGGAAGCGTCTCCGTAAAGGCCGGCGACAAGGTCAGGACAGGCCAGGTGCTGGGGAAGGTGGATACCATCGGAGGGGAAACCCAGCTCCACTTCCAGCTCTGGTCCGGACGCAATCCCCAGAACCCTGAAAACTGGCTCAAATGATAATACAGGCAAGAAAGATTGAAAAGAGCTTCGGGGACCTCAAGGTCCTTAGGGGCATCGACTTCGAGGTGGAAGAGGCCGAGGTGGTCTCCATCATGGGCGCCTCCGGGGCGGGCAAATCCACCCTCCTGCAGATACTCGGAACCCTGATGAGGCCGGACGGTGGAACGCTTACGGTTGACGGGACAGACGTGCTGTCACTCGGGAGGAAGGAACTGTCGGCTTTCCGGAACGGCAGGATAGGGTTTGTATTCCAGTCGCACAACCTTCTCCCGGAGTTCAATGCGGTGGAGAACGTGATGATTCCGGCCCTGATAGGAGGGGCCTCGGAGAAGGCGGCAAAGGAAAAGGCCCAGGTCCTTTTGTCGGACATGGGCCTTAAAGACCGGTTCCTGCACAAGCCTTCCGAACTTTCCGGCGGTGAGCAGCAGAGGGTGGCGATCGCCAGGGCCCTCGTCAATTCTCCCGCCATACTCTTTGCCGACGAGCCTTCCGGAAACCTGGACAGCGTGACAAAGCAGGAAATCCACAACCTCTTCCTGAGACTACGTGACGACTATTCGCAGACGGTGGTAATCGTCACCCACGACCCGTCGCTTGCCGCAATGTCCGACAGGACGGTAATCATGAAAGACGGCCTATTCGACCCCCTTGAGGTTGATCAGTGACTTCACCGGGGCTATCCCCTCCAGAAGCTTGCGTCCGTTCAGGGCGTCCAGTTCCACCAGGAACACAAAATCCGTGACCTTCACCTTGTACTGCTTCCCGTCAAGGGTGACGGTCTGCTTTTCCAGTCCTTCAGCTATGCCCTTGGCGGTTCCGCCGGTGGCCAGCACGTCGTCGAAGAAAGTCAGGTTGAAGGTGTCGCCTTCAGGAACCCCGGCAGCGATGTCGGAACGCCTGAAAATGACGGTATCCTTGCCGTATTCCTTTACTATTCCCAGCGTTACCAGGTCGTCACCGGCATAGGGAAGCTTGCCCTTTTTCCTGATGGGAACCACGTTGATGATGTTGTCGCACTCGGTAAGCATCGGCGCGGCGAAGAGGAAACCCCTGGCTTCCGGCGCTGCGATGTTGGGCGAGGCACACATTTTCCCGAGGTCCAGGATGATGTCCTTGAACAGGGCCTTGTCCTGCGTCAGGGGGATTATGTCCACGAAGTTCACGCCTTCGATGGGGAATCCCGGATAGTATTTCAGGTAGTCCTCGTACATGATCAGAGATTCGGGTTGACCTTTTTCCAGTCGGCGACTGAGGGTATGATGCCCAGGGTGACAATCTCGTCCCTCATCTTGCAGAGGTGCTCGTAAGAAGCGTCGAGTGCGGCGATTTCTTCCGCGGTTCCCTCGGGGGCTGTGAAGTGGACGCCGGTTCCGTCGATTACGGTAGGCATTGCCATCATCACGTTGCGATACTTCCCTTCATTGACGTAAGTTCCTGCAGGCCAGGTGAAAGGCTCTCCGCCCATGGCGGCCTCGATCATCTTCACGGCGTTGTATGCAGGGCTCTGGAAGGAGCTGCGGCCGCGGAGCTTTATGATGTTGCTGCCTCCCTGTACGGTGGCGAGCTTTATGGCTGCAAAGTCTTCGTCGGAGAGGCCGGCCTCGGCGAGGGGCTTCCCGTCGATTTCCACCTTGGATGCGAATACCGCCATGGCTTCGCCGTGTCCGCCGTAGGTGCGGGCTCCGGTGACCTTGCACTGCTGCACGCCGAAGTGTGCCGCGAGGGCGGTCTGGAGGCGGGTCGAGTCAAGGGCGGCGAGGGTGGTTACCTGCGAGGGCTTGAGGCCGGAGTGGAGCAGGACCACCAGGCCGGTAAGGTCGGCGGGGTTGAAAATCACCACGATGTGCTTTACGTCGGGGCAGAATTCCCTGACGTTCTTTCCAAAGTCCTCGGCAATCTGGCAGTTTCCCTTGAGGAGGTCTTCGCGGGTCATTCCTTCCTTGCGCGGTGCACCGCCGGAGGAGATGATGTATTTGGCGTCCCTGTAGGCTTCGGCAGGATCGGTTGTCCAGGTGATGTTGGCTCCTTCAAATGCGCAGTGGTTCATTTCTGCCACAACCCCAAGGAGCCCCGGTTCATACACGTCATAAAGGCAGATGTTGGGGGTAAGGCCGAGCATCAGCGCGGTCTGGGCCATGTTGGAGCCGATCATTCCTGCGGCTCCCACGATGGTAAGTTTTTCTTCTGTAAGGTATTTCATATCAAAAATATAATAGAAGTCATTTTGGGGAAGACAAAGTTACGGCAAAAAATCTTGGATTTCAAAAAAACTGCTATATTTGCAACGTAATTCAACGGAATTCAAATGGAGCCTCCCAGTAGCACGGTATCCGGTCAACAGGTCATGACGGTCGTCGGTTCTGACGACCCTTTCCCGCGAATATGCCCAATACCCAGTCTCCCCGGTCGGACAGCGTCCCTCCGGGTGCTTCACCGTTTCCGTCAATAACGCATTTATGGCACTTTATTTAAAGAAAAAACTCGACAACGACGCCGAAATAGGCGTTTGGCAGATTACTGAAACCGAGGAGGAGCTGATAGCCCTGAGCGCGACGCCCTCCGATGAGATGGAGGAGATTTCCTTCATCAGGAGCGAGTCGCTCCGCAAGCAGAGGCTGGCCGTGAGGGCCCTCCTCTGCGAGATGTTCGATGAGAAGGTGTACCTGAGCCATCACGACAACGGCAAGCCGTACATAGAGAACAACCCCATCAATATCAGCATCACACATACCAACAAGTACGTGGCGGTGATCCTTCATGACGAGGAGGATGTGGGCATCGACGTGGAATCGCTGGACCGCGACTTCTCCGCCGTGGAGAAGAAGGCCCTTTCCGAGGATGAGAAGGAAGACCTTGAGAGGGATAAGAGGAACGAGCAGTTGGCCATCTACTGGTGCGCAAAGGAGGCCATTTTCAAGCTGCTGTCGGTCTATAACCTGGACTTTGCCGAGCAGATCGAGGTGGAGCGCTTCCGCCCCAGGGGCGAGGGAGAACTGGATGCCACTTTCATCGACAAGGACGGTGACGAGCAGGAGTTTGAACTGGAGTACATCACCTTCGACAGGCACGTCATGGTATGGGTGGTCGCCTAGTGTTGAAAACTGTGCGGCAAAAGTAACACATTTGTTGTAATTTAGAATAATTCAAAATTAAATATTCTTCTAAATCCCTGTTAATAAGCGAATTAACAGGGATTTTTGTGCATTGTTGATAACTTTTCTTGCATATTTGCGTACAAGTAATCGGTTTATAACTTACCTTTGTCATGCAGAAACGGGGAGACCTTTTTCCGCACGACAATAACCTTAGGCAAAAGCATAATAAATAAACCTTGGCATCCGGTCCTTTTTGGGCCGGCGCTGTCCCTAACACACACCATTTATGGTAAAGCAGGTACTAAAACGCGACGGAAGACACGTCGATTTCAACAACCAGAAGATCGTCGCCGCGATCCTCAAGGCGATGAAAGTGACCGAATCGGGAGAGGACATCGTCCTTGCCGCCAAGATCGCAGACGCCATCTCCAAGATCGACAAGCAGGAGATGAGCGTGGAAGAGATCCAGGACTGCGTGGAAATGGAGCTCATGAAGAGCCCCCGCAAGGAAGTCGCCCGCAAATATATCGCCTACCGCAACCAGCGGAACCTTGCCCGCAAGGCCAAGAGCACCGAGATCTTCCAGGCCATCATAGACGCCCAGGCCAACGATATCACCCGCGAGAACGCCAACATGAATGCCGACACCCCCGCCGGCATGATGATGAAGTTCGCCTCCGAGGCAACCAAGTCCTATGTTGACGAGTGCCTCCTTTCCGAGGACGTCCGCGAGGCTGTGGCCGGCAACTATATCCACATCCACGACAAGGACTACTATCCCACCAAGTCGCTCACCTGCATCCAGCATCCCCTGGACATAATCCTCGAGCACGGGCTCAGGGCCGGGCACGGCGAATCCCGTCCCGCCAAGAGGATAGAGACCGCAAGCGTGCTGGCCTGCATCTCCATGGAGACCGTGCAGAACGAGATGCACGGCGGCCAGGCCATCCCCGCGTTCGACTTCTATCTGGCACCCTACGTGCGCAAGACCTTCGACGAGGAGGTGGACCAGATTTCAGCAATGGAGAACAAGGATTACTCCGAGCTCAAGAACGCCGTCATCGACGACTACATCAAGCGTGACCTCATCGGTCTCCAGGGCAGGGAAAGGGCCCTGCAGCATGCAGTCAACCAGACGGTCAGCCGCGTCCACCAGGCCATGGAGGCGTTCGTCCACAACATGAACACCATCCACAGCCGCGGCGGCAACCAGGTCGTGTTCTCGTCCATCAACTACGGAACCGACACCTCCGCCGAGGGCCGCTGCATCATCCGCGAGATCCTCAACACCACCTATGAGGGCGTGGGCAACGGCAGCACCGCCATCTTCCCCATCCAGATATGGAAGAAGAAGAGGGGCGTCAGCTACCTCCCCGGAGACCGCAACTACGACCTCTACAAATTCGCCTGCAAGGTGACCGCACGCCGTTTCTTCCCCAACTTCCTCAACCTTGACGCATCATACAACCAGGATTCCGCCTGGAAGGAAGACGATCCCAAGCGCTATGTCCATGAGGTTGCCACAATGGGCTGCAGGACAAGGGTTTACGGCAACAAGTTCGGTCCCAAGACCTCCATCGGCCGCGGCAACCTCAGCTTCACCACCATCAACATCGTGAAGCTTGCCATCGAGTGCATGGAGGAGGAGAACAAGGAAGAGAGGATCAAGAAGTTCTTCGGCAGGCTCGACTGGGCCCTTGACATCGCAGCCAAGCAGCTCAACGAGCGCTTCAATTTCCAGAAGACCGCCCTCAAGAAGCAGTTCCCCCTGCTCATGAACGGCCTCTGGCTGGGCAGCGAGAAACTCGACGAGAACGACAACATCGAGGCTGTTATCAACCAGGGAACCCTTTCCATCGGCTTCATCGGCCTTGCCGAGTGCCTCATCGCCCTTGTGGGCAAGCATCACGGCGAGAGCGAGGAAGCCCAGGAACTGGGCCAGAGGATAATCTCGCACATGGCCGAGAGGATCAACGGCTTTGCCGAGACCTTCCAGCACAACTTCACCTTCCTCGCCACTCCCGCAGAGGGACTTGCCGGAAAGTTCACCAAGAGGGACAAGAAGACCTTCGGCATCCTTCCCGGAATCACCGACAAGGACTACTACACCAATTCCAGCCATGTCCCGGTGTACTATCACTGCTCACCGGAGCACAAGGCAAAGATCGAGGGACCTTACCACAAGTGGGAGAACGCCGGCCATATCTTCTATGTTGAACTCGACGGCGACGCCACCCACAACCCCGAGGCCATCATGAACATCGTGGACCTGATGGACAAGTACGACCTTGGATACGGCAGCGTCAACCACAACCGTAACCGCTGCCTCGACTGCGGTTATGAGGATGCCACCGAAGGCCTCACCGAATGCCCGCACTGCCACGGCCGTCACATCGACACCCTGCAGCGCATCACCGGCTACCTGGTGGGCACCACCAACCGCTGGAATTCCGGCAAGCTGGCCGAACTCCACGACAGGGTCGTACACGAGTAGGGCGTAGCAAGGCTTGTTATTCTGATGCCCGGCTCCGGCCGGGCTTATTTGTCAGGAGATATGGAAAAGGACAGGATAAGGGTACTGAAGATTCTGGAACAGACGATGGCCGACGGGCCCGGTTTCCGGATTTCCATCTATTGCGCCGGCTGCCGGCATGCCTGCAAGGGCTGCCACAATCCCCAGTCATGGGATTTCAACGCCGGAAAGTGGATGACACTGGACGAGATACTGGACATAATCAAGGCCGACACGCTCTCCAACGTCAGTTTTTCCGGAGGTGATCCTTTCTACCAGGTGGAGGCCTTTACGGAACTCGCCCGCCGCATCAAGGAGGAAACCGGAAAGAACATATGGTGCTGGACCGGCTTCACCCTGGAGGAGATCCAGGCCGACCCGCACCTTTCCATGATGCTTCCGTATCTGGACGTGCTGGTTGACGGCCCGTTCATCCTTGAGCAGAGGGATACGCACCTGCTTTTCCGTGGCAGTCCAAACCAGAGGATAATCTATCTCCACGGCGATCCGCCCGACGACACCATCCCCGGTACCGTTCCGCTGGTCCCGCTGAGATAAGGCTATTTCCGTTTTTCCAGGCTGTGTACTATTGAGATAAGCAGCGACCCCAGCAATCCGGCACAGAGCGATCCCATCAGTACGGCGATCTTTCCGGCGTCGCGGAGGTGTGCCGTGACTTCTTCAGGGATGCCGTTGCCGGCAAAGGACAGGGTGTCCACGAAGATGGACATGGTGAATCCTATGCCGCCCAGGCACGCCACGGCAAACAGCATCTTCCAGGAGGCCCCGGAGGGCATTTCCCCGGCCTTGCACTTTATTGCGATGAAGCTTGCGAGGGTGATTCCAAGGGGTTTACCTATGACTAGCCCAAGGAATATTCCCATGCTCGCGCTGCCCAGCTGGGGGGAACTGCTGAATATGTTGAAGTACGACGGGTCGGTAATCTCCACTCCTGCGTTAGCGAGGGCGAAAACGGGCATTATCAGGAAGTTGACAAATGGCTCCAGCTTGTGTTCCAGCCTGTAGGAAGGGCCGATGGACCGCTTTGACAGGCCGCTCAGATGCCTCAGGAAGTGCCTTTCGGGCCCGTTGGGGAAAGGTTCTCCGGTTGCGGCGGTCTCGGCTTCAATGAGTTTGTTGTACAGGATATTGTGCCTGCGGTGGAACTTTGCCTTGTTGTACCGCGCCTCCATCGGTATGAGGAAAGCCATGACCACTCCCGACATGGTGGCATGTATTCCGGAGTAATAGAACAGGAACCACACTACCACCGCCGGAACGGCGTAGAAGAAGAACCTCTTCTCGCCCAGGCGCTTGAGGATGGCCACGAAGAGGATCACCATCAGGGCTATAAGCAGCAGCAACCCGTTGATGGACCCGCCATAGAAAAGGGCCACCACCAGTATGGCTATCAGGTCGTCGGCTATGGCGAGGGCGGTGAGGAAAACTTTCAGAGAGACAGGCACCTTGTCGCCCAGGATCGAAAGTATTCCCACGGCGAAGGCGATGTCGGTGGCCGTAGGGATACCCCATCCGCTGGCCGCCGGGGTACCGTGGTTTACGATGGTAAAAATGACGGCGGGAGCCACTACGCCGCCGAATGCGGCTATAACCGGCATTATGGCCTTCTTGACCGAAGAAAGCTCTCCGCACACCACCTCGCGCTTGATTTCCAGGCCCACCATGAAGAAGAAGATCACCATCAGGATGTCGTTGATGAACTTCTCCACCGTCATGTTCCGGGGGAAGGTCCAGTCGATGACGCTGTGTCCGGCGGCATCGGCAGGGCTCTTGATGCTGATTGAAAGGTCGGTCTCCAGGAAGGCCCTGTAAAGGTCCTTGGTGAAGGGGAGGTTGGCCAGCAGCATCGCCAGTACCACGCAGGCGAGGAGGATTACGCCGTTAGCCCACGGCTGTTTTGAAAATTTGTCCTGGGAAACCCTGAAATTGTGGACTTCCTTATTCCACCAGTAAATCGGAATCAGCTTCATTTCCTACTCTCCGTACAGATATTTATGCTGGGCGGGGGTGAGCGAATCGATCTCCACGCCCCAGTGTGCCAGTTCCCTGCGGGCCACCTCGTCGTCGATTTCGGGCGGGACGCTGCGGAGCATCCTCCCGGGTTCCCTGGAGATGGTGGTCCTGTTGTCGGCCAGATACCTTGCGCTCAAGGCCTGGATTGCAAAGGACATGTCCATGATTTCGGCGGGATGGCCGTCGCCTGCGGCCAGGTTGACCAGCCGGCCTTCCGCGATTATGTAGATGGTCCTGCCGTTTTCAAGGGTATAGGCGGTGATATTGTTCCTCGCCGGTTTTTCCGATACGGCCATCTTCCGGAGATCGGCAACTGAAACCTCCACGTCAAAGTGGCCGGCGTTGCAGCAGATGGCCCCGTCCTTCATCTTCAGGAAATCTTCGCTGCCGATAACGTCGGAACATCCCGTGACAGTTACGAAAATATCGCCCACTGCGGCCGCAAGGTTCATCTTCATGACTTTGAACCCGTCCATCACAGCCTCCAGGGCTTTGACCGGATCCACTTCTGTCACAATTACTTCCGCGCCAAGGCCCTTTGCCCTCATGGCTACGCCCTTGCCGCACCAGCCGTATCCGGCCACCACCACGTTCTTCCCGGCCACGATGAGGTTGGTGGTACGGTTGATGCCGTCCCAGACGCTCTGTCCGGTGCCGTAGCGGTTGTCGAAAAAGTGCTTGCATGCGGCATCGTTCACCTTCATCATCGGGAAGCGGAGCGCTCCGGCGCGGTCCATGGTTTCCAGGCGGAGGATTCCGGTGGTGGTTTCCTCGCAGCCCCCGATTACGCCTGGAACCAGGTGGGGATACTCGTTGTGGATGGTGGAGACGAGGTCGCCCCCGTCGTCGATTATTATGTCCGGGCCGGCTTCCAGAACCTTCCTGATGCCGCGTCCGTATTCTTCAGGGGTGGCTCCGTGAACCGCAAATACCTTGAGTCCTTCATGGACCAGGGCAGCTGCCACGTCGTCCTGGGTGGACAGGGGGTTGCTCCCGGTTATGTACATGTCGGCACCGCCGGCGGCGAGGACTTCGCAAAGGTGTGCGGTCTTGGCCTCCAGATGGACGGAAAGGGCTATCTTGAGGCCCTTGAACGGCTTTGTCTCCCGGAAATCCCTTTCCAGTCCCTCCAGCAGGGGCATATGGCGGCGCACCCACTCAATCTTTAGTTCGCCGTCTTCCCAGAGGTCGATATTCCTGATTTCACTTTCCATATTATTCCGTTTTCAAGGCGCCGCCCGCACCGTTTTTCCACCCTCGTCCCTGTCGGCTGACGCCGGCATGCGGGTGCATACGGTTACAAAACGGTGCGGGCAGCGCCTTTTGGCGTGCAAAGATAAGTATAATTTAGTATATTTGTGACCATTGGGCGGAGGCCCGTTTAATTGAGAATCGTATTATGGGACTTTTGGAAGGAAAGGTGGCGCTCATCACCGGAGCGGCCAGGGGAATAGGAAAGGCAATCGCCTTGAAATTTGCGTCCGAAGGGGCGGACATTGCATTCACCGACCTGGTGATCGATGCCGTGGCGGAGGAGACCGTCCGCGAGGTTGAAGCTTTTGGACATAAGGTAAAAGCTTATGCATCAGATGCTTCCGACTTCGAGGCTTCACAGGCTACGGTGTCGGAGGTGGTGTCGGAGTTTGGTCGTATCGATGTACTTGTGAACAATGCCGGAATCACTCGCGACGGCCTGGTGATGAGGATGTCGGAGGCGCAGTGGGACACCGTCATAGCGGTTAACATGAAATCGGCCTTCAATTACATGCATGCAGTGGTCCCCGTGATGGCCCGCCAGCGGGGAGGGAGCATAATCAACATGTCGTCCATAGCCGGGCAGATGGGAAATCCGGGCCAGGTGAACTATGCCGCCACCAAGGCCGGCCTCATAGCCATGGCCCAGTCTGTGGCCAAGGAAATGGGGGCCAGGGGCATCAGGGCCAATGCCATCGCCCCGGGTTTCATAATTTCCGACATGACGGCGGCCCTTCCCGAGAAGGTGAGGGAAGAATATATCGCCCAGATTCCGCTTAAGCGCGGCGGCACCACGGAGGAAGTCGCCAAGGTGGCCCTTTTCCTGGCCAGCGACCTCTCGTCCTATGTCAGCGGCCAGGTAATCCCGGTAAACGGAGCCCTGTACTGCTAAGGCGGGATTTCCCCAAGACATGAAAAACTTCATTCCCTTGCTTTCAGGGGCCTTCACGGCCCTTGCCGACCTGTTGCTTCCGCGCAGGTGCCTGGTCTGTGGCCGGGTATTGGGCCGGTGGGAGGATTATCTGTGCATATACTGCCGTGAGGATTTCCCGTTCGCACATTTTTCAAGCCGAGTCCACAACCCCATGGCCGACAGCCTCAACGCGATGCTGGAAGCCCTTTCGCCGGAAGGTTTCCACGGACCGTATATATACGCCACGGCGCTTTTCCTCTATCATTCCGAGAACCGTTTCGGAAATGTGAGCCGGGTGCTGAAATATGGCGGGAACATCCGTGCCGGGCGGTATTTCGGGGCTGCACTGGGCAGGGAGATCGCCTCTTCCGGGCATCTTGCCGACGTGGACCTGGTTGTTCCGGTGCCGCTCCATCCGCTGAGGAGACTCCGCCGGGGATACAACCAGGCGGAGGTCATCGCCGGTGCGGTGGCGCGGGAAACGGGTGCCGGGCTGTGTGTACGGGCTCTACGGCGCCGGCGCAGGACGTCCACCCAGACAAGGCTCGGGGCCGCGCAGAGAGTCGGTAACGTGTCGGGTGCCTTTACTCCTTCCGGCTATTTCAAACGCTTGATAATGAATGGTTTCCCATATAGCCACATATTGGTTGTGGACGATGTCTCCACTACCGGAGCAACGCTTGCCGCCTGCGTGAAGGCGCTTTCCGCAATCCTTCCGTCCGGTGTGCGGGTTTCTGTTGCCACCCTTGGCTGCGTATATAGATAGAAAATGGCCGCCAGTCCTGGCGGCCGGTATTTCCAGTAGGGACGGTCGGGCTCGAACCGACGACCTCTTCAATGTGACTGAAGCGCTCTGAACCGACTGAGCTACGCCCCTGGATTGGGACTGCAAATATAAGCAATTTTTCTGAAAGACAACACCCGCGATTATTTTTTCAGCGAGTCTTCGTATTCGCGGAGGGCGGAAATGGCCTTGGGACAGAGGATAAGCAGCGCTATTACGTTCACCCAGGCGGTAAGCCCCACTCCTATGTCGCCCATCTGCCATACGGTGTCCGCTTCTTTCATGGCACCGAAAATGACCGACCCCAGAAGGACAAAGCGGTATATCCAGATCAGTGCCGATTCCGTCTTTGGCTTGCCCTTGCCGTCAAACAGGTACATGATGCTGGATTCGGAATAGAAGTAATAGGCCATGACCGTGGTGAATACGAAGAACACCATGGCGATTCCCACAAAGGCACCTCCGGCCCCGGCAAGCACCGAATCGATTGCGGCCTGGGTGAAGCCCACGTAGTTGTTCCCCAGTTCAGGGGCATTCTGAAGCAGTACCTCGCCCGATCCGGAATCAAAGATGTTGTAGGTTCCCGAGCACAGGATCATAAGTGCCGTGGCAGTGCATATCAGCAGGGTATCCACATACACCGAGAAGCATTGTGCCAGGCCCTGTCGGGCCGGATGGGGGACGTCGGCCGAGGCGGAGACTATGGCACCGCCGCCCTCGCCGGCCTCGTTGGAGAAGATGCCCCTCTTCACGCCCATCATTATGGTTGATCCCAGGATTCCTCCGCATACGGGATTGATCCCAAATGCCCCGGTAATGACCGAAAGCAGGACGGAGGGTACTTCCTTGATGTGGAAGGCAATGACTATCAGCGCTATGATAAGGTATCCCGCCGTCATGAACGGGGTTATGACCGATGCAACCCTGGAGATGCTTTTGATGCCGCCTATTATCACAAGGCCAAGGAGGAATGCAAGCCCGAGCCCAACGGCCGCCGGCGGGATATGGAATGAATTCACCATCGCGGTGGTGACGCCGTTGGCCTGGACCGTTGGAAGCAGGGTTCCGTAGCCGATTATGGTGAGGATCGCGAAAACCATTGCGAGCCATTTCATCCCGAGGCCCTTCTCGATATAGGCGGCGGGCCCGCCCCTGAATCCGGTCTTGTGCTTGAATTTGAAAATCTGCGCCAGGGTGGATTCGACAAATGCGGTTGACGCCCCGAAGAAGGAGATTATCCACATCCAGAAAACGGCTCCCGGGCCTCCCAGGGCGATGGCCGTCGCCACGCCGACGATGTTTCCTGTGCCCACCCGCCCCGACAGTGCAAGGCAGAATGCCTCAAAAGAGGTGATGCCGTCCTTCCCCTTTTTCCCGTCGCCCATCAGGGAGCGGATGAGCAGCCCGAACCGCCTGACCTGCACGAACTTGGTCCTGAAAGAGAAGTACAGGCCGGCTCCGATCAGGAGCACGACGAGGGCCGGACTCCATACGATGGCATTGACTATGGACACAAATTTTTCCATTGGGAACATGCAAAAATAAAAAAATTGAACTATATTAGCATCATTGGACATAATAACT
>JAEEGL010042663.1_pt1 | contig 14734 bp, 8 predicted proteins | sample 9134231 | NCBI WGS metagenome assembly JAEEGL01 (sample SAMN16246548, study PRJNA631951) | gut metagenome | biome: gut microbiome; feature: rumen; material: fiber-attached | host: Bos | place: Iran: Karaj | collected 2018-10 | reverse complement strand
TCTTAGTTTCATCTTTTTATCAATCACACTTCTCGCCATAACATCATGCGGTGAAGATGATGTCAAGAGTTTTGACTCAAGTAAACTTGAGGGAACTTGGTCAAAAGTTCGCAACATTCAAATAATGGATGTTGACATAGTGTATTACACTTTTTATCCCGAAACCTCTTATTCCGGTCGGATTGAAGAGTATGTTTCTAACTGGCCCGATGAGGGATGGAAGATAACTGATCTCAATTATAGAGTTGGCGAAACTGGACACATGAACATATATACTGGCAAGGTGCGAGACGGAAAAAGCAAAGTGTATGGTGAGTATGATGTACAAATAAAGAAATCCGAAATGATTTGGTATAAGACAGATACCAAAGAAGAACTCGCACGATTTAAGAAAGAGAGTAGCAAGCCGATAATTGAGTAACACTTTTAGTTATCGTCTTTTAAGAGCTATAGCGGTTGGTTTACAATTAGGTGACCCAACCGCTTTTCTATATTTTGTGAGATGGGGGAATATCCTCTATTTAGAAACGTGGTCTTATTCCAGCAAGAAAATCCCTGTTTGATTGCCACATAATTTGGAAATAGTGAGATTGCTCAAATCGCCGTTTGTTTCAAAAAGTTTCGTCGGAGCAATAAAAATATTTCTATTTTTATGCTTTAATCTCTAAAAAAGTTGTATCTTTGAAAACTTAATGCCGAATGTGCTGTAAATGCTTTGTCTAATTAACTTTTTTTAGGTTAAGCGTGTTAAACTGAAACATAAACATCATTAATTAAAATACTTTTTATGAGACTAAAACTAACATTGCTTCTAACGCTCTTTTTGAGCCTCTCTGTTGCGGCTCAGACAGGGCTTCGAGGCACGGTGATCGATTCAAGGACACATGCGCCCGTTGTAGGTGCCACTGTAGTGCTCGATGAGGCGGGCTCCAGTGCGATCACGGGGCCTAATGGCGACTTTATCATCACCGATGCCAAGCCAGGAACGGACAGGATGTTGATATTCTGCTACGGATATCGCGATCTGTTCAGAAATGTGGAACTACTCAATGGCATAGACGACCTAGGAATTATCGTCATTGATCCCACTTCGGCAGCATCTGCCGATAGGGAAGAGGAGAATGCCGATATTGTTCTCACCGAGTCGATGCTCGAGGATGAGGAAGGTAATGCACAGCAAGTGGGGGCGCTCACTGGAGCCACCGACAACCCCTACTACAAGGCTACCAACTACAACTTCAGCACGATGCGCTTCCGCATTCGTGGTTACAACAACGAGTACAGCCAGACCTACATCAACGGTATCAACTTCAATGATGCCGCGCGTGGCAGGTTCAACTACTCGATGATTGGCGGTATGAACCAAGCCTTCAAGAGCCGCAGTGTGGGATATGCTACCGAGCCTGTAAGTTTTGGCTTTGGCGATATTGGTGGCGCTACTAACATTTTCACTAATGCCAAGGACTATGCTCCCGGTTTCAGAGGAAGTGTGGCTTACACCAACAGCAACTACCGCTGGCGTGGAATGATTACCTATAGCACAGGCCTCAATAAGCACGGCTGGGCTATGACTCTTAGCGCCATAGCACGCTATGCTGGTGAGGGCATCATCCCAGGCTCGTTCTACAATAGCTGGGGTGCTTTCTTGTCGCTGGAGAAAGTGCTTAACTCTCAACACTCGGTATCGCTCACCGTGTTTGGTGCACCTACCAAGCGCGCCAGCAACGCTGCAACCTTTGACGAGGCCTACGACCTTGCAGGTAACAATCTCTACAATGTGAACTGGGGTTGGCAAGAGGGTAAGAAGCGCAACGCTAAGGTCGTTGACTCTTTTGACCCAACAGCTATCCTGAGCTGGGTGTGGACACCTAAGACAGGAACCTCGCTTATTACAGGCTTGGCGTTCCACAAGTCGTTCTACGCCTCAAGCGCTTTGAACTGGTATAACGCTCGTGACCCACGTCCCGACTACTACCGTTATCTGCCTTCTTACTACCGCACTACAAGTCCTGAGACTGCCGACCTCTTTGAGTGGGAGTGGCTCACTATGGAGGAGAAACGTCAGCTCAACTGGACTGAGATGTATCAGGTCAACTACCTCAACAACTATCAATTTGATCAAGGTGGTGAGGAAAAGGGCTCAACCTATGTTGTAGAGAAGCGTCACAGTAATCAGTTTAACTGGATGCTCAGCAGCAACCTCAACATGCGCATCACACCGGTGCTGACCTTGCAAGGTGGCGTGAGCGCCAACTATAGCCGATCGTCTTACTACAAGACTATGAAAGACTTGCTTGGTGGACGTTACTGGCTCGACGTGGACCAGTTTGCAGAGCGCGACTTCCCTGGCGATGCTGATATTCTGCAAAATGATGTAGATAACCCCAACCGCCGCATCTATAAGGGTGACCGCTTCGGTTATGACTACAATATCAACTCAATCACAGGACGCCTGTGGTTGCAGAACGTGGTAAATCTCAACAAGTTTGACATCAACTATGGCGCACAGGTGAGTGCAACCACTTTCCAGCGCGACGGTAAGATGCGCAACGGACGTGCTCCCGAGAACTCTCTGGGCAAGGGCGGGAGCCACAACTTCATCAATTATGCCTTCAAGGCTGGTATCATCTACAAAATTGATGGCCGCAACAACATCCAGGCGCACGCCTACTACGGCACCCGCGCTCCAGAATACTACAATGCCTACATCTCGCCACGCATCAAGGATGACGTGATTACCGACTTAAAGAGCGCGCGCATTCTTTCGGGCGACATAGGTTATGTGTGGAACTACCGCCGCTTCATGGGCTCGATTACCGGTTTCTGGACCGAGTTCTGGGATATGACCGAAAGAACTTCGTTCTATGACGACTACAACAGCACCTTCGTGAACTATGCGCTCACAGGTGTGCAGAAGGAGCACAAGGGTGTGGAGATAGGCGCTGCCTACAAGATTACTCCATCGCTCACCCTTAATGCCGCAGCAACAATTGCTCGTTATCAGTATAAGAATCGTCCTCTTGGAACTCGTAGTTTTGAGAACGGTTCGGTGGCTGATGTGACCCAGACCGTTTACCTCAAGAACTACTACGTGAGCGGCACTCCTCAAGAGGCCTATAGCATTGGCATTAACTGGAGCGCTCCTAACATGTGGTTCTTCGAAATCAACGGAGTGTGGATGAATCGCTCTTATGTTGACCTCTCGCCAATTCGCCACGAGGTGCTCCCCGAGCTTTATACTGTGGCTAACAGCGAGCAGGAACTCATCCAGATGATGCAAGACATTGGCAAGCAGGAGAAACTTAACGAGGCATTGATTATCAACATGAGCATCGGCAAGGTGATTTACCTCACCCGCTCATCGTCGCTCAACCTCAACTTGAGTCTCAACAACCTGCTCAATAACACCAACATCCAGACTGGTGGTTATCAGCAAGGTCGTTTCGACTACAAGAACTACACCACAGCCAAATTCCCCAATAAGTACTACTACGCACAAGGTTTCCGCCTGTACTTTAACGTGGGAGTGAGATTCTAATGACACACATTTATAATAATTGAAATAATCAAAAATAAGATATACACTATGAAACGTTTTAATTTATTCCTAAATGCATTGTTGCTTTTGCTCGTGGCTGTGGGATGTAACGAAGATTTCGACACGCCACCTATGGTGGTGCCTCACGCCCAGCATCAAGCCAACATGACAATAGCCGAATTCAAGGCTAAATACTGGCAGGACGGTCGCAACTTTATCGACACCTGCAAGGATGAGACCTACATCCACGGATGGGTGACCAGTAGCGATGAAGAGGGCAACATCTACAAGCACCTCTACATCCAGGACGAGACTGGAGGTCTGGGTATCTCTATCGATGCTAACAGCATCTGCAACACCTACCGTGTAGGTCAGGAAATCGTAATCAGCATGAAGGACTTCTGGATTGGTAAGTACAATGGTGAGTACCTCATTGGCAAACCAGAGTGGTATGCCGCACAAAGTGTGTGGGAGGCTGGCCGTATGACCCTCGATCAATTCAAGGAGCACGCCGAGCTCGAAGGCCTTCCCAATCTTGATAAAATTGAGCCTGTAGAGGTGGAGATTGGCGATGTGGTAGGACACAGCGACGCCGAGACTCAGCTCAAATATCAGGGGCAATTTGTGGTTATCCGCGATGTGGAGTGGGAAGGTGCCGACGGTGAGCTACCTTATAGCGAGAGCGGTTCGTCAACAACCCGCAACATCAAGGACGAAGAAGGCAATGTGCTGGGTGTTAACAACAGCAATTATGCCAACTTCCGTGGCGACCCATTGCCTCTGGGCAAGGGCGACGTGCAAGGTATCCTTTACATGACCGGTAGCGACAAATGGGGACTTTATCTGCGCGACACTAACGACTGCATGGGCTTTGACAACGACACTAAGGGTTACGCAAGTGATCCATGGACAGTGACTGAGGCTATCGAGCTCCAGAACACAGGCAAGAAAGGCTGGGTAACTGGCTACATTGTGGGCGCTGTTGCTCCTGGCATTACCGAGGTTTGGGGTAGTGAAGACATCGAGTGGGAAGCTCCTACCACCCTCGACAATACTCTCATTATTGCTCCTAGTGCTGACATTCGTGACTACAGCAAGTGTATCGCCGTAGCTCTGCCACAAGGCTCGAGCTTCCGACGTGACGCTAGCTTGAGAGACTTCCCCGAGCTTCTTGGAACTCAAATCTGGGTTAAGGGTACTCTCGCCACGTTTATGGGTATGGCAGGTATCACCGACAACAGCGGTTCAGTCGATGAGTATAAGCTTTCAATCATGACTGGTGGCGTTACTGAACTTATTGAGCCATTTGAGGGTGGCGCTATACCTGAAGGATGGAAACTGACAAGGGTTAAAGGCGACAAGGACTGGTATATGGATACATTTGATAACAATGGATACGTAGCAGTTACCGGATACAAAGGCACTCAACCTCCATTTGATACTTGGCTCATTTCACCAGCACTCGACATCAAGAACGCTGGCCGTAAAGAGTTGAGCTTCCAAACCAAAGTTCGCTATTATCGTGGTACCGACAATGTTGAGGTTTACCTCATGTCCACTAATGACCCAACAACTGCCGAGCTCATAAAACTCGATGCAGTACTTGCTACCGCAGCCGTTGGTGATCAATCAGATTTCGTCGGCTCTGGAATAATTGACTTGAGCGAGTTTGATGGAACCTATTGCATTGGATTCCGTTACACATCAGAGCAACAGGCCAACTATACCACTTGGCAGCTCGACAACTTCAAGTTTGGCGGCAAGGCATTGCTTCAGACCATCGACGACTTCGAGACTATGAACGACGGAACTCCAACCTCACAGACCTCTTTTGGCGAGTTGCACTCTACCAAGGGGTGGGTGGCTTATAATGCTGGCCTGCTCAAGGGCGGTCCTACCGATGCAGCTCCCATCTATTCTATGATTGGCAAGAAGGCCGACGGTAGTGACAATTGGGCTTACGCAGTTCACCTGAATGGTAAATTGGATAGTCCTCAAGGTCGCCCAATGGGAGCTCTTTACTCTCCAGTTATTAAGGGTGGAATCAAGACACTGTCGTTCAGCTATGGCTATGTGCTCACCGATCCAGGTGTATCATTCACTGTTAATTTCTGGGACATGACTTCAGGCGATCCTATTGAGATGCCAGGTAAGACGATAAGAATCAATAAGCCTGATGCTGTCAAGCTCACGGCTTATGACTTCAGTCAAGAGCTTAATATCAACTGCGATGTGATGATTGAAATCCGGTCCGATGGTGTGTCTAACAGCACAAGCAACAAAGACCGCGTCGCAATCTGGAACATTATGTGGGAACCAAATTAATCTAGTATTTTTTGATTAATATTCTATACAAAACCCCTCTGCCTCGATGGCAGAGGGGTTTTTGTGTGACCTGTGATAACTCCTATTCAATCTTGGATGCTAGTCTTTCCACTTTACTATCTCTCCCTTGGAAAGGGTGGCCTTCACGTCAATTAAGCGTTGGTTGCCGCTTCCACGGAAGCGCAAATGAGTATCGCGCTGTGCCTGCACAAAGGGACTATCAACTAACACATCAAGTTGCTTTACGGCTTCCATGAGTTTTGGTTGCTGCTTCACCTGCTCCCAGGTGTAGCCAGTATAGCACCACACGTTGTAGCCTAACTCATTCTTGATGCGGTTGATAAGGTGGGCAAGTGGCTCGGGCTGTGCTAGCGGGTCGCCACCAGAGAACGTGACAGGAGCCTCGTTGTAGGCGATGACCTCCATCAGTTCGTCTAGCGATCGCTCCTCACCGCCACCCATGTTCCACGACTCTGGGTTATGGCATCCAGGGCAGTGATGGCGGCATCCGGCAAGGTAAATGGAAGTGCGCAAGCCTGGTCCATCCACGCTTGTGCCTTCCACAATATGTAAAACACGCAACTTGTCCATAAGTGACAAAATAGGAATAACTAGTAATAGCTAAAACTCATAACTATGAACTCATAACTATGAACTACTTATGTACCACGCGGTCATGGAGTTCAGCCAGCTTGCCGCTGTTCCATCGGTCGGTAGTTCCCACGAGGTATCCCGTGATGCGCTGCAGCTTGTCGATGTTGTGTCCGTGACACTCTGGACACTCATGCAGATCCTCGCTGGCATCTTCGTAGCCGCAGTCCATGCAGCGGTTGCGGTTGTGGTTCACCGACCCGTACCCGATGTTGTACTTGTGCATCAGGTCCACGATGTCCATGATTGCCTGTGGGTTGTGGGTGGCGTCACCGTCAATCTCCACATAGAAGATGTGGCCGCCGCCAGTGAGTGCATGATAGGGCGCCTCAACTTCGGCTTTGTGCTTGGGGCTGCACTTGTAATAAACAGGTACATGGTTACTGTTGGTGTAGTAAATCTTGTCGGTGACACCAGGAATTTCGCCGAAGTCTTTGCGGTCACGACGTGTGAACTTGCCTGCAAGACCCTCGGCTGGTGTGGCGAGCACGCTGTAGTTGTGCTTGTACTGCTGGCAGAACTCGTTGATGCGCTCACGCATGTGACCAATAATCTTCAAGCCAAGTTCTTGACTCTCCTTGCTCTCGCCATGGTGCTTGCCAGTGAGGGCGATAAGGCACTCGGCAAGGCCAATGAAACCAATGCCCAGAGTGCCCTGGTTGATTACGCTCTCGATGGTCTCGTTGGGCTTAAGGTTCTCGCAACCATTCCACAGTTGTGTCATCAGCAGCGGGAACTGCTTAGCCATAGCGGTCTTCTGGAAGTTGAAGCGGTCGTCGAGCTGGCGTGCAGTGATGTCGAGCACGTTGTCGAGCTTGTGGAAGAACTCCTTGATGCGCTCCTGCTGGTCTTCAATTTTCATACACTCGATAGCAAGGCGCACGATGTTGATAGTAGAGAATGAGATGTTGCCGCGGCCAATACTCGTTTTAGGGCCAAAGCGGTTCTCAAACACGCGAGTGCGGCATCCCATTGTAGCCACCTCATATTTGTAGCGCTCGGGGTCGTTGATGTCCCACTTCTCGTGGTAGTTGTAGGTTGCGTCAAGATTCACGAAGTTGGGGAAGAAGCGACGGGCAGTGACTTTGCAGGCAAGTTTGTACAGATCGTAGTTGGGGTCTTCTGGCAGATAGCTTACACCGCTCTTCTTTTTCCATATCTGGATGGGGAAGATAGCGGTAGAACCGTTACCCACGCCTTCCCATGTGGAGTGAAGCAGTTCGCGGATGATGCAGCGGCCTTCGGCGCTGGTGTCAGTACCATAGTTGATGGAGCTGAACACCACCTGGTTGCCTCCACGACTGTGGATGGTGTTCATGTTGTGGATGAACGCCTCCATCGACTGGTGCACGCGGTTGGCAGTGCGGTTAATGGCGTGTTGCAGAGCACGCTCGCGACCCTTGAGACCATCGAGAGGACGGATGATGTAATCATCAATCTTCTGCTCATACATGTCTTTGTAGTCCTCGCCGTTGATGTCCTCAAGAATTTTAATCTCCTCGATGAAGGCTTTGCGAACGAAGGGTGCCAGATAGAAGTCGAAGGCGGGAATTGCTTGTCCGCCGTGCATCTCGTTTTGAGCGGTCTCCATCGAGATGCATGCCAGCACGCTGGCAGTCTCAATGCGCTTTGCTGGGCGAGACTCGCCATGACCTGCCCAGAAACCGCCATTCAATATTTTGTCAAGCGGGTGCTGCACGCAAGTTAGACTCTTGGTAGGGTAGTAGTCCTTGTCGTGGATGTGTAGAAAGTTAGACTGAACCGCTTCGCGGGCCTCGTCGCTGAGCAGATAGTCGTCAACGAATGGCTTTGTTGTCTCGCTGGCAAATTTCATCATCATTCCAGCGGGCGACTCGGCGTTCATGTTGGCATTCTCGCGAGTGATATCGTTGTGCTTGGCATTGATGATTTCAAGGAACATGTCGCGGGTTTTAGCCTTGCGGGCTACACTGCGTTTGTGGCGATAGTTGATGTAGCACTTTGCCACTTCCTTGCGTGGGCTCTTCATCAACTCGAACTCCACCATATCTTGGATGCCTTCCACGCTCATTTGCTCCTTGCCGCGTGCGCCAATGTGGTCGGCGATGCGCTGAATCAGAGCCTCATCGTCGCCCGCTTCGGTCGCCAGCATGGCCTTGCGTATTGCTGCCTTGATTTTTTCTTCGTTGTATCCAACAACTCGTCCGTCACGTTTTACTACTGTCTGTATCATATATTCTATTAGAGAGGTGTATAAAATAAGGTATAAGTTAATATGCAATAGTCGATGCGTATAAAAAAGCCCAATTTCTCGGGCTTTAATAGTCTCTTTTTAATTGCACTGCAAAACTACAAAAGGTTATATAAATGGCAAAATATTTTTTAAAAAAATTATCAACAAATTTTCATTTTGGAAAACCTTTTGGCTTTAATGAAAAATCAAATATTTGATATTCAGTATGATAAAAATTTTTTTGGAAAACTTTATGTTATATAACCATTTATAAAAATTACAATTTTTGTCATGTTGTTTATAATAATGACGAAAAAAAGTGCGAAGCATCAATGCACTTCGCACTTTGAAAGTTATTAATTTTAATATCTTTTGTTAGCTACTGCCAGATGCTGGTGTTGAGCGTAGCTTCCACTTGTTCCTCAATGTCGTCGGGCAGGTTGCAGAAGAAGTCAATTCCTGTCCTCTGCTCCAACTCGTCGATGGTTATCATGCAGCTTTGCAAGGTGGTTGAACTGCACGAACTGTTGATTTGCTCTGTCCAATAGGCCATTGCCTGGTATTGACCGTTTTTCAGTCGCAATACTGCCATATACCAGTAGCGAGGAATGGTGAGGGTGCCAGTGATGTTAACACCAAACAAGCTTGATACCTCCGATTTAGGAATTGTGCCAGAAGTGGTTGTGCCGTTGAGGGTTACGTTGCCAATTGTGGCGCCCTTACAGATGTAGAGTGTATCGCGGAAGTTGTTGTTGTAACCCCAGTTCTGAACCTTGCTCTCCATGCGTTGCCATAGGCCTGCGTTATGGGCCTGATATTGTGGATGGATGTTGCTGGTGGTGAATGTGTCATAATTCTGGTCCTCAGTTGTCTGGCGATCTTCCGACGCGCAGATGTGGCCTCGAGCAAAGAGGGTCATGTTGCTGCCGTCAAGGTTGGTGCAGCTAGTGGTATATTTGCCTGTTGTATATTCATTGTGAGCTACTTGGTAGGCAGTAGGAACGCATTCGTCGGGGTGGAAAGTGCTGGTCACACGGCCCACGTTGTTGTTGGGAAGACCACTATGCATGGTGTAGCATGTCCAATGGTTGGCACGCTGGCTCTTGTCAAGCTCCAGCGACATCGAAATGCCTAAGGGATTTGTGGCATGTACCACAACCATATAGTTGGAGTTGGTGTTGATGTGTGGGTATTCAATGCGCCAAGCCTGGTTGTAAGTGGCACTTGAACTGGTGGGTTTAATGCCAGATTCGGGGATATTGAAGGCGGTCTCTTTCCAGTTGGCATTTTCATTGTTGTCAGTAACTTCTTCCACGGTGTAAACGGCTGTCATCACTGGACTTGCCACTCCGTTAAGGACAGCTATAGCCTTGATAGTTGTAGTTCCAACTTCGAGTTCCTCGATAGTGTAGGGCGAGTTTCCGTGAGTGTAATAGTGGCTTGTGGTGGGAGTCGTTCCGTCGAGTGTGAAGTAAATCGTACTGCCGTAAGGGCCAGTAATTGTCACCGAACCAGAGCCTTGGAACACTGTGCCCGAAGGTGGGTTGAAGGTGGGACCCGGCACTTCAACAAGTGAATACACCGCTGTTGCCACTGCACTTGACTGACCATCGACTACGGCAATAGCCTTGAGGGTCATATTGAAGCCTACCATCACAGTGATTGAGCCATATGCGTTGTCATGATAGTGTGTAGTGCTTGGAGTGCTGCCATCGGTAGTGATGTATACTCGACTATTGGCAGGACCTGTAACCGTCACTTCAGTTGGTGTGTTAAACACCGTGCCCGAGGGATGGCTGAAGGTGGGCATGGGCACTGTGGGTGGTTGTGCGCCCGAGAGTAGGTAGTTGTAAATCATGGTAATGTCAGCGCTGGTGATTTCGCCGTCGCCGTTAACGTCGCATGAGTCAAAGAAGGTCATGTCGTTGTTGAGCAGATTGTTATACAAGGCAGTAATATCCGCCACTGTCACTTCTCCGTCGCGGTTCACGTCGCAAGGGTTATAGTTTGACACTTCCACCTCGTAGGTCACAGTCATCGAGAACAAGGAGTTTCCGCCAGTGCCCGTAAAGGTGACCTTGCTGGTAGAGCCGCTCCAATAGGAGTTACCTGAGTCGAAACCGGCAGGAGATGCTGTAAAGCGCTGCTGGGTGTAGAAACCGTCGAAATCGACACGCTTGATGGTCGCTCCACTGCCTGCTTGGAACGAGAATGTGTTGCCGCTAGTAGTGTAAAAAGTGTATTGATTCTGATAAAATGTTGAGCGTGGTGCACTACTGCCAGGGACAAATGTGATATCGCCCACTGTGATATTGTTCTGAAGATAGGTGGGATTACTGCTAGTGGGCGTGGGCAGTCCCAGTTGTGTTAGTGCCTCAGGCGAGCTGAAGTCGAAGGTTGCGGTTCTGGTCTCGGTCGCAGCCATGGCGCCTAGAGCGAGGCACATCATCATTGAGAGTAAATAAATTCGTTTTACCATAGTTATAAAGTTTTTGATGTTAATGTCAATTTTGTATTCTGAAAAGTTGTGCAAGTTACTATTTTTTCTGATAATGACCAAATTTGGCATCACAAACTTCAATTAATTGCATTTTTGTATTTTATTTATTCTATTACAACTTTCTTTTTTTTTACTTTTTTCATCTAAAAAGGGTGTTGTTTCAAGAAAAAGTAGTATTTTTGGAAATTAATTGATTATTTGCCGAAATATAAACATAAAACAGATAAATCTATGAAGAAGTTATTATTCGCCGCATTGGTGGCAATGGTTTTATTACCAGCGATGAATGCACAAGACAATGTGCAGAAAGAAAAGCGTTATAAGGTGTATGGCGTAATGTTTTACAACCTCGAGAACTTGTTTGACACCATCAACTCTAATGGCACCTACGACTTGGAGTTCTCGCCTAACGGCGCTCGCCAATGGGACGGCCGCAAGTATTGGATGAAAATCGATAGAATGGCTTATGCTATTTCCCAGATGAAGACCGATAACACTCCTTATGGGCCAGCTATCATCGGTGTGAGTGAGATAGAGAATGTAACAGTGCTGCAAGATCTCGTTAGAGACCCACAAATACGTGATTGGCGACTTCAGATAGCTCCTTACCACGATAGTCCCGACCGTCGTGGCGTGGATGTGGGAGTGCTGTATAACCCACGCTATTTCCGCGTGCTCAACGTTACAAACCAGCGCTTGAGTGAGGAGGACTTTGAGCGTGCCGCAGCTGCTGCCGATCCTGCTCGCAAACTGGAATATGAATGGAACGAGAACTTCCGCACCCGTGACCAGATTTGTGTGGTTGGCTTGCTTGCTGGCGACACAGTTGCTGTGATGGTTAACCACTGGCCTTCACGACTTGGTGGCCAGGAGGCGTCGAGTCCCAAGCGTGAGGCCGCGGGCTACATGTGCCGCCGCACCATCGACTCACTGGTGAATGTGCATGGCGACAACATTGGCATCATCTTTATGGGTGACCTCAACGACGACCCAATGGACAAGGCATGTGCCGAGTCGGTAGGCGGAAAGCGCAATATTGAAGACGTGAATGGTCCTGGCGAGATGTTCAACCCCTTCTGGAATGTGCTTGCCAAGGGTGTGGGAACACTAGCTTATAAAGGCCAATGGAACCTCTTCGACCAGATTATGTGCAGTGGATATTTCACTAGATATAGAAATAGCAAGGACAAGCCACGCCTCACATTCTTGCGTGCCGAAGCTCTCAACCGCGACTTCCTGAAGACGCAAGAAGGCGACCGCAAGGGCTACCCCCTCCGCACCTATAGCAGCGGTGTCTTCCTCAACGGATACAGCGACCACTTCCCAACGGAGATATTCCTGGTGAAGGAGGCAGAGTAAAAACGCGTGAGCGTTTTTACTCGTGGAAGGTGGAACGAGGAAAGTGGAACGGTTTCAAACGATATCACTTATCTCGTAAATGAGTCACGCAAGCAACGTACTATTATGTTTTTTGTGGATGGATTTTAGACTAATAATATTTGTTAAAAATGGACTCATCTTATTTTTTGTATGAGAAGCTTGAGGTGTGGCAATTATCTATGGAACTTGTAGATAAGATCTATGTTTTGCTTCATGATTTCCCAAATGAGGTAAAATTTGCCTTGTCAAGCCAAATTCGCCGATCAGCAATCTCTATACCTTCAAATATTGCTGAAGGAACTGGCAGATTCTCTAATAAAGAAAAGGTGCGTTTTCTTGATATAGCACATGGTTCACTTTATGAGGTGCTTTGTCAGATGAGAATATCTAATAAGGCAGGCTATATACATGATGATGATTTGAATAATATTAGGATTCAAGCAACCAGAATTGCCAAAATGTTAGGTGGTTTACGCCGTTCTTATCTTAATAAAATGGGCGATTCGGCAGACGATAATATATAAATATGGATGATAGACAATTAAATAATAATCTCAATTCTGAGAATCCCAATTCCCAAAAACCGTTCCACCTTCCACCTTCCACTATTCACGATTCAAAATCCAGAAAGGATTTTGAATTAATGGCCCCTGTGGGGTCGTGGGAATCGCTGGTGGCGGCGCAGCAGGGTGGTGCCGATGCTATTTATTTTGGCATTGAGAATTTGAATATGCGCTCTAAGTCGAGCGTGAACTTCTCTATTGACGACCTGCACACTATAGCGCAGTGGTGTGCTGAGCGTGGCATCAAAACTTATCTCACAGTAAACACTATCATCTATGACGAGGACATCGACTATATGCACCGCATAGTGGATGCGGCGCGCGATGCCCATATCAGTGCCATCATCGCTAGCGATATGGCGACCATTCTCTATGCTCGCAGCATTGGGGTAGAAGTGCACATCTCCACCCAGGTGAACGTGAGCAACAGCGAGGCAGTGCGCTACTATGCGCAATATGCCGATGTGATGGTGCTCGCCCGCGAACTCAACCTCGACCAGGTGGCTCGCATCCACGAGACTATTACCGCTAGTGACGTGCGCGGTCCGCATGGCGAGCCGGTGCGCCTCGAGATGTTCTGCCATGGCGCTTTGTGCATGGCGGTGAGCGGCAAGTGCTACATGAGTCTGCACGAGGCCAACTCTAGTGCCAACCGAGGCGCATGTCGCCAGATTTGCCGTCGCAGCTATGTGGTCACCGACCGCGACACAGGCGACGAACTCACCATCGACAACAAATACATAATGTCGCCTAAAGACCTAAAGACCATCCATTTCCTCAATAAGATGGTGAACGCAGGAGTGCGTGTTTTCAAGATTGAGGGCAGGGCGCGAGGTCCAGAATATGTGCGCACTGTGGCGAGCTGCTACAACGAGGCCCTAAACGCCATCGTTGATGGTACCTACTGCGAGGAGCGCATCGAGCAATGGAACGAGAGGCTGGCGCGTGTCTTCAACCGCGGATTCTGGGATGGCTACTACTTGGGGCAGAGGTTAGGAGAGTGGACTTCGAAGTATGGCTCCAGCGCCACACATGTCAAGGTGTATGCTGCCAAGGGTGTGCGCTATTTCTCCAAGATTGGCGTCGCCGAGTTCCTGATGGAGGCTGGCGAGCTTCACGTTGGCGACGAGATAATTATTACAGGTCCCACCACTGGTGCGCTGCCCATGACAGTAGAGGAGATACGCGTTGACCTTAAGCCGGTTGAAAAGACTGTCAAAGGCGAGCGATTCTCAATTAAGACCGATGAGAAGATACGCCCCAGCGACAAGCTATTCCTTTGGAAACCAGTTTGATCAATGCATAATGCACAATGCATGATGCAGAATTGGGCAGAGCTTTGTTTAATGCAGAATTCAGGAAACCCAAGTAGCTGTATATCTATATTCACAAACGAAGTGCAATAAATAATTCTTTGTTGAATTAAAAACACATATGATAATGTGCTGTTGGAAGTCGGAAATAACTTCCGTAGCGAAGCGCAGAAGTTATTCTGACTTTCAATAGCATCTACTGAATCAACTGGCAATACAAAAAAACAAAAAAGGGAGACTCAAGTCTCCCAG
>JAEEGL017459021.1_pt1 | contig 14735 bp, 10 predicted proteins | sample 9134231 | NCBI WGS metagenome assembly JAEEGL01 (sample SAMN16246548, study PRJNA631951) | gut metagenome | biome: gut microbiome; feature: rumen; material: fiber-attached | host: Bos | place: Iran: Karaj | collected 2018-10 | reverse complement strand
TGTTTACAGTATCATTTACAGTATCATTTTCAACACTGGATTTGTTTACAGTATCATTTACAGTATCATTCTCAAAGTTATTGTCACCCCTTGGGGCACCGTTGGGGCACTTTTGGGGCACTTCTGGGGCACTTTTGGGGCACTTCTGGTCGGGTTCCGCACCGCTTTCTGGTCGGGTTACAGTATCATTTTCAGTATCATCATCGGTAGTGACAACGATTACAGTCCTATCCGGGTCGTAAGACTCGGTGATCTTGGGTTCGGCATACCCGTATTTCTTCCACAGACCGTGGAGGTTCGCGAGTCCCATACCGGAACGTTCGCCGATATCGACCAGCGCGAAGATGTTGTCGGGCAATTCGGACGCGGCGCGTTTGAATTCAACGCGCTCGTCCTCTTTTGCCCTAAGAAGTTGGGCAATCTGTCCACCCGTCAGCTTCATTCGCCTGCCAATTCAAGTTTTCTCGTCATTCTTCATTCATCACTCACAACTTATCACTCACCACTCACAACTCACCACTCACAACTCGTCACTCCAGCACAATCTCCGTCTGGGGGCTGACGCGCTTGATCGACATGTCGCCGACAAGCGTGATCGGGCCATGCCGCATCAAGTTGGTCAGCTTCCACGTGACCTTGCCGCTCTTAGTCTCCTCCGGGTTCCACGCCGCCTCGCCGCCGTTCAGGTTGAACTTCAGATTGATCTCGTTCTGCACGGAGAACGTCTCCGGCTTCACGTCGCCCTTGTAGTTCGAGAGTTCGTCGCCGCTCGGCGCTGGCGTCTTGAAGTCCCATCGAAGCCCGTCGTGCTGTGGGTGGAGCGGATGGCGCAGGAGGCTCGTCGCGCCGTCGCCAGCCACGGTAAAGGCGAACGTCACGCCGTCAACTCCGGCGAGGCCGCCTGTCGCCTCGATGATCGGCGTCTCGGTGGGCAGGCACACCGCGCTGATGCGCATCGCGACGTTGGCCGTGGCCGGAACTGTCGCCGTCCCCGCGTAGAGATGGTAGGCGTACGTGCCGTCCGCCGCCGTCTCGCCGGCCGACACGACGCGCTGCAAGAGCCGCATGGTGCCGTGCGAATCAATGTGAATGGGCAGCCTCAGCTTCACCGTGCCGCCGGTCTCCGTCTCCGTCGTCTTGCCCGGCGTGACGATGCGGCTGAACTCGACTTCCGCCACCCACAGACCGCCCGGCCACGTCCTGCTCGCGGCAGTGCCGCCGGACGTCTCGCCGACAAGCGGCACCTCAACGCGCATCTTCGAAGCGCCGTCCACGTCGGTCACGCGCAGCAGCGCGCCGAAGGATCTGCCCTTCACCTCCGATTCGAACGCCCGCCTGTCGATGCCGAATTCGAGCTTCCACGTCTCGCCTGCCGCAAGGCGCTTCGTCGCAATCGGCGAGTCCGCGCCGCCCACCACGTTCCATGCAGCGTTCGTCAGCGCCACGTCCGCGTCGCGGATGTGCACCACCGAGCGCGGCAGCACCACGTCGCCGTATGATGCGGCGATCTCCATCGCGACCGCCACCGTGCGCGCCTCCTCGCCGTCGTTGCGGATGGATAGCGCCGCCTTCGACGAATCGCGCCCGAAGTCGAGTCCGCCCATGGGCGAGACGTTCAGCACGCCCGACCAGTCGCTCTGCGAATCTGACGCCACAAGCAGCACATCGCCGTCAGAGACCTTCGTCGAGGAGAATATGGGCGTTATGCTGGGCGCCCTGTCCTCGTAGATTCCGGAGAAAATGTGGAATCCGCTCTTCAGGAAGTCGCCGTCAAAGCCCTCGAGATAGTCGCTCGGCGCAATCTTCGCGCCCGGCTGAAGCGAGAACCCCACGAAGTTATAGACCTCGTTCGTGTCCGTGACGTGCCACGTCATGCGCGGAGCGGCGGGCACGCCGACGATCGACACGGCCGTCGGCGACGTGTTCGTGCTGAACACCAGGCACACCGTTCCCGCCGGAATCGTCTTGATCCTCGACGCCTCCGGGATTCCGCGATGCCACATCGCGACAGGGCTCATCGAGAGCCCCTGGGAGTCCCACGCCTGGGCGAACTGGCGCGTCGCGAGGAACGACGCCGGATCGTAGAATCCAACGGACTTCACCGGCCAGTCGGCAAACGCCTCGTCCGGCGTCGTCGTCGGCGCCACCTCCACGTAAACGGCGTTCCAGCCGCGCTTCAGCGTTATGTCCTGCCGCACAGTGACCTCCGCAGACGCCGCGGACGGAACTGCCGCGCACACGGCAACCGCCAGCGCCGCGGCGACAGCCCGGACTGCGTTGACGTCAGAAGTTGCAACTCTTCTCATCTTTTTCATCTGCCATGCCTCTATTGCCGAATTTCCACGCGCTTGATTATATCAAAATCACCCCCTTCCCCGCAAGCGAGTTCATGCCTGGATCCACAGAAAATCCGGCATGGCACTAGCCGCCGGGCGGAAGAGGTGATATACTATCCGCCATGCACACGAGGCAGAACATAGAGTACCAGCTCGCGCCGCTCGCCGGATTCACGTTCGCGCCGTTCCGGCTGCTGTGCGCGAGACGGGGCGCCTCGCTCACCTACACCGAAATGGTGAGCGCGGCCGGCCTCGCCCACGGCTCTTCCCCAACGCGGCACCTTATGGAGCTGCTTCCGGGCGAGGGGCCGGTCGCCTGCCAGATATTCGGGGCCGACCCCGGCGAACTGGCCTTCGCGGCGGCCGAGGCGGACAAGCTGGGGCGCTTCACGGAGATAAACCTCAACGCCGGATGCCCGATGCCGAAGATCGTACGCGAAGGCGCGGGCGCCGCCCTTCTGCGCAGCCCGCCGATGGTCCACAAGTGCCTAAGCGCCATTCGAGAGGCGACGTCGCTGCCAGTCACCCTGAAGACGCGCCCCGGGCCCAGGCCGGACGCCGTGTTCGCCGGCGAGCTTCTCGACGCCGCCGAGACTGCAGGCTGCTCCGCGTTCATCATTCACGGGCGCTTCACTTCGCAGATGCACGGCGGCCCAGTGCACTACGACCTCCTCGCCGAGATCGTCCAGCGCGCGAAGATACGCGTCGTCGGGAACGGCGGCGTTTACAACATCCCCACAGCGAAGCGAATGGCCGAGACGGGGGTGGACGCCATAATGGTAGGCCGCGCCGCGCTCGCGAACCCGTGGCTGTTCTCCGACCTGCGGAAGGACGACCCGCCCGAGGTCCTGGAGGCCCCAGAGCGCCGCCGGCAACTTCAGAATGCCGCCTTCGCCGACCATCTGGCCCTTCTGATCGAGTACCAGGCGCAGCTGGAGCGCAACTTCCCGCAGGACCACGTGCCGGGCGTTGACGGATGCGTGTCGATGGCCGCCAGAACGCACCTCTTCAGGTACTTCAACGGCCGCCCAGGATCGGCCGAGCTCAGGCGGCGTCTCAACGATGTCCACACGCTGGCGGAGCTGATGGCGGCGGTCGCGCCGCTGATGGACGAAACGACCGCATCCGCCGGGAATGCGCCGCCCCAGCCTCGGCGCTGAGGTACGGGGGAGAAGCGCCATGGCAGGAGAAACGGTAAAGACGCGGGGAATCGCCCTGACGGTGCACCCATGGTCGCGCACAAGCCACGTCGTGACGTGGCTCACGCCCGACCACGGCGTAGTCGCCACGATAGTCAAGGGCGCAGTGCGCCCGAAAAGCGCGTTTCTCGGCCAGTACGACCTATTCTACACCTGCGACCTGATCTACTACGCCCGCGCTTCGGGCGACCTGCACCCGCTGCGCGAGGCTACGCCGTCCGCGCTGCGCGACGCCCTGCGCGGACGCTGGCGCGAGACCTCTATCGCAGGCTATGCCTCGTCGCTAGTGCGCGACCTCGCGCCGCCAGGCGCCGAGGCGTCCGACTGGTTCGACTTCCTCGAGACGCTGCTCGACGCCCTTGCCGCCGACTCTCCGCCCGCCCCTCCGGCAGCCCGCCTCGTCGAGGCCGAGATGGGCATTCTGCGCCTCGCGGGCCTTGCCCCGGACTTCTCGGGCATGGATCCTAATTTGCCATGGACTCCGTTCGCGATCGACCATGGCCGCTGCGGAAGCGGCGCCCGCACAGTGCGCGTCACCCCCTCTGCCGTCGCCGCGCTCGCCAGCCCCTCGTCGTATTACGGCGACTACGAGTCGCTCGCCGACGCAGTAAGGTTCCTGGGCCATTTCCTGGCCTACCACCTCGACACGCCGCCCGACGTGCGCCGTTCGCTGGTGCAGGCCGTCATGCCGGGCCGGCCCGCTACTTGAAGCGGTCGAACAGGTTCTTGTTGTACGTCCAGGACGGATCGTCGATCTTCCCACGCACCCTGAAGTCGAACAGCATCCTCGAAATGTTGGCGAACGGCCATGTTATCGGAGTCGCCAGCTTGCCGAGGAACGAGTCGTTGCGCGTGAACGTGACGCGCGCCGTGAAGTCGAGGTCGTCCTTGACAATGTCGTATTTGCCGCGCGCCTGTATCGAGAAGATCTCGCCCTCGATGCGCACGTTGGACGAGGAGAACACGCCGTTTGTGATGGCGAAGTCGAGCGAGCCGCGTGACTGGTTCACGAGGCCGGATATGCCCGGCACATGCTTCGCGAGGTAGTCGGTTAGCCCCGCGAACAGCTTCATCTGCGCAAGATGCCCATTGCTGCACGAGATGCGCCCCGAACCGTTCAGCCGCTCCACAACGTTCGAGGCCAGCGGGCCGGAAAGATCCACCCGCCCCTCCACGATGCCATGCCTGTCGCCGGCGTCCATCCCGAACGCCGTCGCGAAGTCGAGAAGCGGCACGTCGCGGAACTCCAGCCCCAGTCCGAACTTGGCGTTGTCCTGCTTGAAGCCCGGGATTGAGAGGACTCCGCCGCCCGTCAGCGAGCCGCCATGCGGCGACTTCGCGACGGCGTTGGTGAACGTCACGTCGCACCCTTTCAGCCGGAACTCCGCCGAGGCGTCGCGCAGCGGCACCGAGAAGAACGCGCCGCGCTCGAAGGCCAGCGTGCCGCGTAGGTCGTTCAGCTCCGAGTGGGCGGGATCAACGGCCAGACGGCCCCGCAGCGTGATGTCCGGCACGGTCTCGGCCACTATGCAGTCCAGCGACCCGTCGTTCAGCACGTCGGCGACCGCGAGCGCGTTGCTGATCGAGGTGCGGCTTCTGACGTCGAAGAGGACGCTGCCCACGTCGTTCGTGTTCTCATATACGATCGTCCCGTCCATCGCGCTGCCGTCGGCAAGCGACGCCTTCAGCGGCGACTCGCCGCTGCCCACCTCTATGCGGGCGTTCTGGAATGTGTCGCGCACGAACACGCGCACGTCAACCGTGCCGTCCGCGCGACTGAGCGGAACTCCGTTGTACATGCCGCCAATGGGGTGCAGGTCCAGGAAGAGATGAAGGTCGTTGTTGCTGAGGTTCACGTCGAACCGACATGAGGCGTCGACGGGCGGCTCCACCTTCGTGAAGGCGTCGATGAACGGCAGGGAGTTGGTTATGTCGAGGGCCACCAGCATGGGGCGTATGTTGTGCTGGCGCGCCTGGCCGTGCACCTCGCCGCGCACGATCTGCGAGTTCAGGTCCAGCTCCACTCCGCCGTCCAAAACCATGAGCGCATCGGTGTCCGCCCACTGGAGATGAATCCGCTCCACGCGGAGCGAGCCGTACGACATCGCGACGGAAGGCAGTTCCACGTACTTCGGTGCCACCCCAAGAATGCGCGGATTGACCAGGGCGACCTTGAAGGCGTCCATTGGCGGAATATCCATCTTAAGCGGCTCGTTCGTCTCCCTGAAGTCGGGAGTGCCGGGGAACTCAACCGAATCAGGCACGTAGTACCCCTCCGGCAGACGCGGATAGCTGAGATTGACGAACGTCACGCCCTTGAGCATGCTTCTGCGCGACCACGGCAACGTGCGAAGGTCAAGCTCCAGCTCCACGGCTGCGGCCGTCAGAAACGGCTTCACGGGCTCGTCGGGCCTCGTGTGGTGGCGCTTCCTCTCGAAGACACGCAGATTCCGCAGCGTCACTCCCCGCGAGAAGCGGAAGGACGCCGATTCCGCCGTCACAAGCATCGTGTCGCTGGAGAGGTCGGCCAGCGCGCGGGAGAGAAATGCGTCAGGCAACTTCTGCTCGAAGAACAGAAGCGCCACCAGCGCAACTGCCAGAAGGACGAGCAGCATCAGGATGGAATAGAGCAGAACTCTGAAAAAAATCCTTAAGAAGCCTCGCATAGACAACCTTCCAAAACCGGCGAACCGGTCGTGCAATCAAAAAAAAATGGCAGCCCCCAGGAGAGTCGAACTCCTCTTCTCAGGATGAGAACCTGATGTCCTAGCCGATAGACGAGGGGGCCACATGTTCTGGTGCACCCGGTGGGAGTCGAACCCACACACCTTGCGGCACAAGAACCTGAATCTTGCGTGTATGCCAATTTCACCACGGGTGCAACGAGGGAATAGTATGCCATATTTTCTTCGGAAAGTCAACAGTCCGGTTGAAAAAATTTCACGGCGGCGGAAACGCGCGCACGGGAACCTACCACCATCGGCGCGAAACCTGCGACCGACGGGGAAGCACGCGCCCGATCAGGAACAGCGCCAGCGCCCATCCGCCATACCAGACGGCGCAGGCTGAGAACGTCCACGGGGCGACGGAGAAGGACGCGCCAGGAAGCGACGCCACGCACACCGAGACGAACTCCATCGCCCACGTCAGCGCGGCGGCGGCGTTGTTCAGCAGCGCCGCGAGCGGCATGCACACGAAGCTCGCCGCCAGCGCTCCCAGCCCCGCCCTCACCATGTACTTCGCGCACACCACCACGGCCAGGTTCGCGAGAAGGCCTCCAGGAGTGAACCTGCCAAACGCATGCGCCGCTATCGGAGCGCCGGCGACCCACGCGGCCAGCGCAACGCCCATTCCGCCTGCCATCTCGGCCGCCCTGGAGCCCGGCGCGAACCACGGCTCGAACCGGCGCGCCCAGCCAAGCCAGAACACTATCCCAAGCATCACCGTGAACGAAAGCGTGCATCCAAGGTCGAACAGCCGCTCCGGAGACGCTCCGTAAACCAGCAGGGCAGTCGCCGCCCACGCGGCAAGCGCGTTCGGACGCCTCCCGAAAGCCGGGGCCGACTGCATGAAGGCGCACATCATGGCGGCACGCACCGCGCTAGGCCTCGCGCCGGTGAGGGCCACGTATGCCGCGATCAGCGGAATGCCGGCGAGGCCGCGCACCCTCTCCGAAACCTCCATCCGGCACAGCGCGGAGTTGAGAAGCCACGCGACCACCATGACGTGCAGGCCGGATATGGCGAACACGTGGATGGTGCCTGCGTCGGCAAAAGTCCGCCGCCTCTCCTTCGGAAGCTCCGCCCGGCGCCCCAGAAGAATCGCCCTGTTGAGGGACGCGAGCTCCGCGTCCCAGTCTAGCCCCGCCCCCGCCCGCAGCGCAAGCTCGTCCCCGAACATCTCCCACGCGGCCCTTGTTCTCCCGAGCCAGGAGGTCCCCGCCCTCCGCGCGCATTCCGCCGTCGGCACCCATAGCGTTCTGCGACGGTATCGCCGCTCGGCGTCGTGGCCGCAGGAAAGCTGCCCCTCCACCTCCCATACCTCGCCGACGCCAGGCGGAGCCGCGCCCTCTTTTGTCGGCATTACCACCTTGAGCGGCACTGGGCCGAAGCTGGAGAAGAACTCCAGCCTCAGGCTGCCGTCCTTCATGCGCCTGGGCTCTGACGCCGTGCCCTCCACGACAAGCGAGAGAGAGCGCCGCGGACCGTAAACGCCGGCGTTCTCGTCCAGCAGCCTCTGCAGCCTCTCCTCCGTGCGGAGCGCCAGCAACGCCCCCGCGAGGAACGCGGCGACAGGCGCCAGCCCCCGCGCCCCCCATCCCCACGCCGCGAGCATGGCGACCGCCGCGACCAGCGCCGCCGCCCTCCACGCGCACGCGGCGGGCGACATGGCGAACCCCGCCGCCTCTCCCGCGATCAGGGCCGCCGCCGCGATTGCGAGACGGGCCGCCGGATGGACTGCCGGACGTGGAGACATAGGTCAGATCCAGTAGCTGCGGTCCAGCTCCCTCCAGGTGCTGGCCTCGAGGATGTGCTCTTCCGCCACCGTCTCCGAGCCGGCGAGGTCCGCCACCGTCCGGGCGACCTTCAGCACCCGGTCGTATGCGCGCGCGGAGAGGTCGAGTTGCATGAGAAGCCCGCGCATCCTCTCCTGCCCCGCCGCCGTGAGCCGGCAGAACTCGGCGAGGTCCCGCGAGCGCATGTCGGCGTTGCAGCGTATCCCGGGATGCCCCGCGAACCGCCGCCGCTGTATCTCCCTGGCGGCGACCACGCGGGCGCGGATGGCGGCGGAGCTTTCGCCGCGCGGCGCATCCACCAGCTCGCGGAACGGGACCGGCGGCAGCGCGAGCTGTATGTCTATGCGGTCCAGGAGCGGACCCGATATCTTGCCGCGATACGCGATCACCTGCCGCTGCGAGCATCGACAGCGATGCGTGGGGTCGTCGGCATAGCCGCATGGGCAGGGGTTCATGGCGGCCACGAGCATGAAGCGCGACGGGAAGTCGCAGGCCGCCGCAGCCCGCGAGATCGCCACATGCCCGTCCTCCAGCGGCTGGCGCATCACCTCCAGCACGTTGCGGCGGAACTCCGGGAACTCGTCGAGGAACAGCACGCCGCGATGCGCCAGCGAAACCTCGCCAGGCTGCGGATGCGTGCCGCCGCCAAGGAGGCCGCAGTCGCTCACCGTGTGGTGCGGAGCCCTGAACGGACGGCGGACGACGAGGGAGCATCTGCCGTCCAGCTTGCCGGCGACGGAGTGTATGCGCGTCACCTCGAGCGCCTCCTCGGGCGTGAGAGGCGGAAGAATGGACGGAATGCGCCGCGCGAGCATGGTCTTGCCGGCTCCGGGCGAGCCTATCATCAGGAGATTGTGCCCGCCGGCGACGGCCACCTCTATCGCTCGCTTCGCGAAGTCCTGGCCCTTCACGTCCGCAAAGTCGTCGCCGCCGTCGCACCCGGACGCGACGAGGGCGGAGAGGTCGCTGTACACCGGATCGATCTTGAAGGTGCCGTTGAAGAAGTCCGCCGCCTCCCTGAGGGAGCGCACGGGATACACGTCTATGCCCTCGACGACGCTGGCCTCGGCGGCGTTCTCCGCCGGCACCAGCACGCCCCGCTTCCCGATTCTCCTCATCTCTATCACGATGGGCAGAAGCCCATGCGCCCGGCGCACTTCGCCTGAAAGGCCAAGCTCGCCCGCGAGGGCGTAGTCGCCAAGGTCGCGTGCCGCGATCCTGCCCGTGGCGGCAAGAAGCGCTACGGCGATGGGGAGATCGTAGATCGGCCCCTCCTTCTTGAGGTCGGCGGGCGCCAGGTTGACGGTCACGTTAGTCTCGGACTTCTTGAACCCCGAATTCACTATGGCGGTCGAAACGCGGTCCTTGGCCTCCTTCACCGCCTGGTCCGGCAGGCCGACGATCGTGAACTGCGGCGAACCGTCGCATGAGCACACCTCTATCTCGACCGTGCGCGCATCAACGCCGCTCACCGCGCCCGAATGACATTTTGCAAGCATTTCATCTCTCCTTTCGTCTGCCGACGACACTTCGCGCCGACGCGGAAGATGATAGCGCATGGCGGTGCTACGAGGCAATAAAACAAGTGTAAAGAAATTGTGTGGAAAATGTCAGAATTTTCAAGTGGGCTATTGACTGCGCGAAGGGAATCTTGTACAATCTTCCGCCGTCACGAAAACAAGGAACAACAGGCAGAAAATATGCTAGACCAGCTCGCCGCGCATCTCGACATGTTCGCCGCCATGGCCCCGACATGGGGCTACGCGCTGATATTCACGTTCATGGCCGTGGAGAGCTCCTTCATCCCCTTCCCAAGCGAGATCGTGATGATTCCCGCCGGGTTTCTGGCTGCGCGCGGCGAGCTGTCGCTACGCGCCCCGGTCCCCGACCTCGCTCTGGCTTGCATTGCCGGAATAGCAGGCTCGCTAGCGGGGGCGTACTTCAACTATGTACTCTCCGCGCGCCTCGGCGAGCCGTTTCTGAGGCGCTACGGGAAATGGTTCTTCATCAAGCCCAAGGCGCTTGACCGCGCATGCGAGGTGTTCAACCGGTACGGCGGAGCCACCACGTTCGTCTGCCGCCTTATTCCAGTGATCAGGCAGCTCATCTCGATACCGGCGGGGCTCGCCAAGATGCCGCTCGGGAAGTTCACGCTGTTCACCGGGCTCGGCGCCGGCGTGTGGACGGTCATCCTCGCCGCCGCGGGCTACGTTCTGGGCACGGGCGCGCGCGACATGACATACGTCGATCTCGTCCACAGGGGCAAGGAGATGATAGACGCCCATCTCGTGTGGGTGATTCTGGGCGGCGTCGCGCTCGCCGCGGCCTACATTGCCGTCTCGAAGCTCGTCATGCGCCCTGCGGGCGCTGCTTCCTCCTAGGCGTTTTCAGGCCGCGCGTCCTCCTGCCATCGACTTCCCACGCCACGCAGCGTCCTGCGCCCTCACTCCCCGACCTTCTGTCCGTCGACGCCGACCAGGATGGTGTAGAGGCCTTCGACTACCTTGCGACCGTCGCCCTGCGCGAAGAACTCGGGGCGGTCGAATTCGGTGTTCAAGGAGCCCATCAGCTCATCGCTGCGCGCGAGGAACTTCTCAGCTATGGATGGGTTCTTGTCCATCACGCCCAGGAGAGCCATGTTCAGGACGGGCACTCGTTCGTCGTTGCCCATGTCCTCCCACTCCTCCTGTCCGAAGAGCTCGACGAAGTGCGCGTTGACGGCTCCCATGTACGAGCATATCTTCTCCGCCGCAGCGGCCGTGCCGTCCGCGCTCAGCGCGTCAACGAGCATCTTGTCGCTGAAGTGCCCGCAGGCGAGGAGCTTGTGTATCTTGGCGGGGTTGAGCTTTTCGGCCTTGTAGGTCGAGATGACGAGGTTCTTCCACTTGCGCTTCAGATCGTCAGAGAGTCCATCGAGATTGTCGATCTCCTTCATAATGGCGAGACGGCTATTCACGAAGTTGTCCAAAACGCCCTTGAAGGCGGCCTTGACGTCGAACCCGGGCTTGCCCACGCCTTCGACCTTGCCTGCGTCGATGTTGTCCACCACGGCCCTCGCCTTGTCCAGGAGCTTGTCGGTGTTCAGGCGTGCGACTATGTACGCCACGTCCATGCCCGTCGACTCCGCGATCATCGCGGCGGCCCTTGCGGGCAGCTCTGCGCGCGCGTTCCCCGCGTCAATGTGGAGCTGCATCTTCGCGACGATGTCGTCCTCGTGTCTGCGGGCCGCGGCGAGCGCCGCCTCTGGCGTATCGCATGCGACTATATCGGCAACGGCGCCGGGATTCATCTTGGCGTACTGGGTGGCCTGTGAAACGGATGGGGGCGGAAGCCCCCTCTCGGCGGCGATCTGCTTGAATGCGTTGTTGAGCACGGCCTCCGCCGCGCCCCTCAGGCACTTCTCCCTGATGGCGGCCTTGACCTCGTCTGCGCCGACCGTGCGCCCTTCTGCGTTGGCATTCGCGACAAGCGACTCGACGATCGCGATGTGTTCATTGTAGAAAATGAGGGAATTGGCGTGGGTGTTGTTCGTTATGACCTCGGAGCCGAAGCGCTCGCGCATTTCCGCGACGACGGCCTCCTCCGCCTCGTTGAACGCGGCGGGCAGGTATCGGCGGTCGGTCAGCTTTATGCCGCTGACGAGGGAGGCGTTGTAGAGTTCGTGGGACTTCGCCACCTGCGCGGCGAACGCCACGCCGGAACCGGGGCTGGTGGGCTTCGCAAGCGGGATCTTGAGTATCGCCTCCTTGCGCTTCTGGAGTTCGGCCTCTGGAAGGCCCTTCACCAGCGCCATGCTGAAAGTCATGAACGTCGCCGGACCGTCCTTCGTGGCCATCAAACCGAGAATGGCGCGGAAATGGAGCTCGTCGAGACGGAAGCGCGGCGGGTTCAGAATGCGCGTCTTGCCGTTCGCGTCCGTGCATTTCTCCACCTTCGGATACCCCACGTCCTTTTTCTTCATGTTCTCTGCGGAGTTGAGGCAGACGAGCATCTGATCAAGGTTGCGGCGTATCTTGCGAGAGAGCTGCTTCTGGTCGTTGATTATGGGCAAGGCGTCGTCGGTGACCTGCTGCGTGGCATAGAGGCAGAGCTTCTTCAGGTACTTGAGGCTCTCCGCCTCGGGCAGTACGTCGCCGCGCTCTACCCACGTCTTCATCTGGTCGTCGACAATCGTCTCGGCGATGCGGCAGGCGTCGGACGTCGCGATCGCCTGCGCATGGTCCGCCTTGAAGCGCGACGCTATCTGGCGGAGGTCAGAGCCCAGGAGGGACCGGGTCTTGTCAAGCCCGTCAAGTTCGGCGGTGAGCTTCGCCTCGCTTTTTATGGCGGCCTCCTCGAGCAACGCGGTCTTTATCGCGTCCGCAAGGCGCGCAGCCTTCGCGCGTCCGTCGCCCCAGCCCGTCCAGCACTTGAAGTGCTGCCAGAAACCGGCCTCCTTGATGGTGCCTGTCGAGTTCGAGAGGTAGTAGTCCTTGCTCGCGTCGAGCTGGGTGAGTGCTGTTGCTGTGATTTTCATGGCTTTTGCTCCTTTCCGCACTGTCTACACGCGAATGGAGAATTGGTTACAGGCGGCCGAGGAGCGTTCTGCGGCCTCGACCTGCTCGACGCACTCGTCGACGACCGAGGTGCCGACGCTCAGCGCAACGCGACGGGTCGCGGCGGCGAGGTCGAGCATCCGCCTGCCGAACGCCTCCGCGTCCAGGCCCTCTAGCGGAACTGCGGCTGAAAGCGTGAACACGCCCTCGTGGAGGCCCAGGAAAAACCCTCCGGTCCCGATTCCCGCCACGGAAAGCTCCAGCGCGTGGCGCATCATTGGCTCGTCCGCGGGCATTTCCCCGAACGGGAGCGTGAAGATCACCACGTCGCCGCTCTTCGGACGGTGCTGCACCGTCACCAGAACGCCGTCGGCCTCGCACCAGGCGGTGCCATCCGAATCGGTCTCGATTCCGAAGCCCGCGGCCTCGGAGAAATCGGCGATCAGTCTTTCGAATTCCATTTCGCTCTCCTTGCTGTTCGTTCGGTACGAACTCTGCAAACAGACTACACGCCGCGCGCCAAAAGGTTACTCCTCCACCAGCAGAAGCCCTGTCTCCGCTGCGGCCACTATTGCCTGTGTCTTGCCATTCATGACGCGGGAAAGTAATCAAAAAACATTCCCCCAAGGCAATCCCCGCGGCATCGCCAGCCTCATGCGCCCATCAGACCCGGCCCTCGCCATTTCTCATTTACTTTCCATGCCGTTTTTGGTATTTTACTCGCCATGGACAAGCGGAGTTGCAGATGACAGTGGCCTTCAAGACCTTCGGATGTCGGCTGAACCGCGCTGAGGCTCTCGACCTGGAGGCGGCGCTCGCGGCCGCAGGGCATGTGGTGGTGCCCATCCCGACGGAGGCCGCCGGCGATCTGCCCGCGCCGGACTGGATCGTCGTGCGCGGCTGTTCCGTCACGGCCCGCGCGCAGCACGACTGCGAAAAGGAGATCGCGCGCCTTGCCGCCCGCTTCCCAGGCGCGCGCATCTGGCGCACAGGCTGCCTGCCCGACGCCGAGCAGTCCCCGCCGGCCCCTGGCTCAGAGGCAGTTCCCATGTCAACGTCGCGCGCATACCTAAAAGTGCAGGACGGATGCGGCGGACGCTGCGCGTTCTGCATAGTGCCGCAGTTCCGCGGCCCCCCCGCGTCGGCGCCGTTCGACCTCGTGCTCGAGCGAGCACGCGCCTTCATAGCGGCCGGGTACCGCGAACTCGTCGTCACGGGCTGCAATCTCGCCATGTACCGCGACTCGGGCCGGTCGCTTCCGCAGCTGCTCGCCGCCCTCGCGGCGACATCCCCCTCCCCCGGCGCGCCGCCGGCACATCGCGTGCGTCTCGGATCAATCGAGCCAGGAATCTGCGACGACGCCCTTCTGGACGTCATCGCCGCCCATCAGAACATCTGCCGCTTTCTGCACATATCCGTCCAGTCGGCGGACGACTCGGTGCTGCGCGGCATGCGCCGCCCATATTCCGCCGCCGTCGTCGCCCGGCTCTGCGAGCGCGCCCGCAAGCTTGTCGGCCCGCGGCTCGCCCTCGGCGCGGATGTCATCGCCGGCTTTCCCGGGGAGACGGACTCCGCCTTTCGCACGACGGTGGAATTTCTTGAAAGAACGCCCTTCACGCATCTGCACGTCTTCCCCTTCTCCAAACGGCCGGGAACGCCCGCCGCCGCCATGCCGGCCCAAGTCCCCCGCGCCGTCCGCCTCGAACGAGCCCACGCCCTCGACAGGCTCGCCAAGTCTCTGCGCGCCAGCTTCGCGCAGTCCTTCGTCGGCGGCGAAGTCGAGGTGTGCGTCGAGAAAGGCGGCCTGCGCGGCTTCACGTCGGAGTATCTGCCATGCCGCCTGACCGCGCCGCGCCCGCGGCGCTCGCTCGTCAAGACGACGGTAAGGCAGAGCGACGATGGCGTCCTGCTAGGCTAGCGAACGGCGGCATTGGCGCTTCGCGAATGCCCTCGGGCGCATCTCCGTAATTCACTACATTCCCTTCCGTTGCGAAATGCGGTGAAAGTCAGCTGTGCCCAGCACCTCCACGCCATCGCGGACGTGTAGTTCCAGAAGGACGAGGAGACTCTGAAATTTCTCCGCACCGTGGTTGCATTTCGCTCTCCCCTTTGCTATACTCTCCGCCATGAAGACCCAGCCCTCCCCCCG
>JAEEGL016828113.1_pt1 | contig 14735 bp, 13 predicted proteins | sample 9134231 | NCBI WGS metagenome assembly JAEEGL01 (sample SAMN16246548, study PRJNA631951) | gut metagenome | biome: gut microbiome; feature: rumen; material: fiber-attached | host: Bos | place: Iran: Karaj | collected 2018-10 | reverse complement strand
AGTTATATATAGTAATACATTTCATGATAGATATTTTATAATAGATAAAAAGATAATATATCATTGTGGAGCATCTATAAATAGAATAGGTTATAAAACTTTTTCAATTAATAAAATAGAAGATAATATAATAAAAGAAATAATAGTTAATAATATGTATAATATAATAAAGTAAATAGATTATTAAACATAATTTTGATATAATATATATATGGAAAAGACTTACATAAAAATGAATGATAATAAAAATTATCTTTCACTTGGTAATGTGTTTAGATTGATTAAAGAGATATCTAGAAATAAAAGTACAGGTGTACAAAAAGAAATTTTTTGTAGTATTTTTAATGTAGATGATATTAATACTACAACTGTTAATAATTATTTAACTGGTTATAGGCCAATTGGTGTTTTGTATAAAAAAATATATGTTGATTTAAAAGAACAATATTTAGAAGATAAAAATGTATTTATTGAAATTATTCTTTCTTTAGTAAGTATATTAGATGATCATGTTTATGTAAAAAATGATAATTCATTAATATTAATTAATCACAATAAAAATTTGAAAATATTATGTAGAGAATTATTGAAAATTGCTAATAATGATAAACATATTGAAAAATATTTTGTTAATGATATAAAAAAGAAGATAGATAGCAATGAATTGTATGAGTCAATTGTTGAATTTTTGACTTATTCGATTTTAGAGAATAATCAACCATTATATATTCAAAATACTAAATTAAAAGTTAATAAATATGAATTGGATGCATATATGAAAGTAAAACTATTAGAAGGAGTTAGTTATATAACGTCATTACAAGAACTAGCTAAGAAGAATAATAGTTATGCAAATGCAGAATTAGGTTCACTTGAATATAGTGGTTTAGTAAGTGGAAATGTTGATTATAAAAAGAGTTATGATTATTATGTAAAAGCAACAATATCTGACAATCCTAAAGCTTGCTGGATGGTGGCATATATGATTTTAACTGGAAAGATAGGAACAATTGAAACTCATTTTGATATTGCTTGGAGTTATTTAAATAGAGCAATTTCTTTAGGAAGTGCTGCAGCTCTTAATACAATGGGGATTTGCTATAGAGATGGTATTACTAAAGATAAAAAAGTTGATATTAATAAAGCAAGGGAGTATTTTAGACGTTCTAGTGAACTTGGTTATACGTATGCTTATAACAATTTAGGATTAATATGTGAAAAAGATGGTTTGTATGAAGAAGCATTAAAGTATTATAAAATAAGTGCCGACTTAGGAGAATCTTGGGCTTTAAATAAAGTAGGAGAATACTATAGAAAAAAAGGAGACAAAAAAACGGCTTATGTCTATTACCTAAAATCTAGTGAAGCTCCATATACTGAAAGAAATTATCATAGTTATTATAATTTAGCTAGATATTATTATTTATTAGGTAAAGATTCTAGAAAAAAAGGAATTGAATATTTAAAAATTGCGAGTGAACATGGAGTAAAAAAAGCTACAAGTTTATTAAAAAAGTATAATAAATAAAATGAAAGGAAATATTATGAAAAAGTGCATTATTGTTTATAATCCAAAGAGTGGAATTAAAAGCCCATTTAAAAATATTAGTAATTATGAAAACATATTTAAAAAATATGATTATGAAACTGAACTTATAGAAACAAAATGCAAAGGTGATGCAACTAATATTGTTAGAAATATAAAAAAATGTGATTTGGTTTTAGTTGCTGGTGGAGATGGTACTTTAAACGAAGCGATAGAAGGAAACTTAAGGAGAAAGAAACCTTTATTAATTGCACAACTTCCATTTGGAACACAAAACGATGTTGCTCACATGTATGGGCTTACTAACAGTATTCTATTGAATTTAGAATTGATTTTAAATGGTGTTAAGAAAAATATAGATGTATGCCTTTTAAATAATAGACCTTTTATATATGTTGCTTGTATAGGTTCATATGTTGATATTGCGTATGCAACTCCAAGAAAATTGAAAGAAAAATATGGTAGACTTGCTTATATTCTTTATGGGATAAAAAAGATAAAAGAAACTTTCCATCAATTTGAAATTGAATATGAAGTAGATGGTAAAAAGTATAAAGGTGAATACTCATTTATATTTGTAACTAATAGTAATAGAGTTGCAGGAAGTTATATATATAATGATGTAAAACTTAATGACAGCAAGTTTGAAGTATTAATGTGTAAAATTGAAAATAGGTGGGATATATTAAAAGCCCTACATTATTTAAAAAGAAGAGATATGAATAATTTACCTAGTTTCTTTAAATACTATAAAACAGACAATTTTAAACTAAATTTTAAAGAAATCCCATCATGTTCTTGGTGTGTTGATGGTGATGAGTATAAACATAATTCAAAAGAATTTATTTTTGGAATAACTAATGAAACACCTATGTTAGTTCCTAAAAAGAATGTAAATAAACTATTTGATTAAATAAAAAAGTAAAGTTGTTATTTGACTTTACTTTTTTTAATATATAATATAGTTCCCATTAATGAAATAAATGAAATAATAGATCCAAGTATTAATCCTTTAGGAATATATCTAAATTCAATAATATGCTCTCCAAGGGTTAAATCAATTCCAATAAATGCTGTTAATAATTTATTATATTTTACTCTTTTACCATCAACTAAAACTCTCCATCCATCATCATATGGAATAGAAGTAAATAATGTGGTTTTATCTTTACTAACGTTTATTTTTCCTTTAATATAATTATCTTTTCTATAAGTAATTATATCTAATTCATTTTTTCTCATTTCTTCTATCCAAGATTTATAAGCGTTATCATCCAAAAAATATACAAATAATTTGGATTTGCTAGTTTTTGTAACGTTTGTTATAAATCTAATTTCATATTTTTGACCTTTTTTAATAAAATATGGACTCCAATTACTATAATTTGTATCAATTTCATCATTTATATAAACGGAATAACTAGTAGCTGAATCATTGTTTGGATTAGTAAAAACGATATAATCTCTATCAGCAACTCCCTTAAAAGTTACATATCCTCCAATTTTTGAGTCATAATAAATATTATCTTCATCTTCTGTATATTTTTCTATTGTGCTATATTTCACTTTTTTTAATATGTTAAAATCTTTATCTAAACTTTTACTCATAATTTCAACAGTATTTTCATATGGCAAATTCTTTAATAAATTAGTGTCTTTTATCTTACTATTTACCATGAATCCTAAAGATAAATATTCATTATTTCTGTAAACCTTAAATTTTAATTCATCATTGATTTTGTCATAATATCTTTCACTAGCTCCTGATACAAAATACTTAAATCCTAATATAGAAGTAAGTACTGGATTTATAGCATTAAAACGTGTAGAGCAGTCATCTTGAACAGTATATTTACCATAGTTCTTTAAAAAACTCATCACTGAACCATTTCTAATTGAATCAAAATATATAAGGCCATTATAATTATAAGTTCCACCATTATTTATATTTGTCCAAGCTTGTGAATCAGATCTATAAAAGTTATCTTTAATAGGATCAATGCTTTCAATATAATCAAAACTTGATTTTATACTATTAAATGTCTCATCATAAGTACTAGGTTTTTTAGGAAAACTAATTTCTTTAACACTTAATAGTGTATTAGCACTAACTTCAAACATGAAAACTGCTGTTAATAAAACAGAGAACATTTTTACTTTATATGAGAATACATATTCTATAATGCATATAATTGATAATAGTAAAAATATAAATTTACTTAAATCTTTTTCATATATTTTATTGTATATAGCAGCACCTATAATAGCCAGTATTAATAATGAAAATACATTGTATAAAAGTTTATTACTTATTTTTATTGTTTCTTGGTTATTAAATGATCTATATGCAGTTATAATAAGTAAAAATGAGAATACAAAGCTATATCTATTAGGGTACCAGCAAGGTTTTTGAAAAAATTGCCAAGCATAGTCAAGGGCATTAAAACTAAAACATAATAGGAAGAAACAAATAAATACTAAAGTAGCAACTCTTTCTTTTTTAGAATACTTTGTATTAAAGAAGAATAGTACTGTATAAACTAAAACTAATATTGAGGAAAATATATTAGGGGTTCCATCTATTTGATCTCTATTTGAATAAGATGCTATTGATAGTTTATAGAAAGATGATAAAAAATCCATACTCCATTTATTATATACAGTATAATTTTGTCCATATAAATCAACTTTACCTCTCATTAATTCAAAAAATTCTGGCAATAATACAAAAGTGCACATAAGTCCACTTAATAATGAAGAAATAATAAATTTCTTAATAAGTCCTTTTCTTTTTTCTTTATCAATTATAATATATTTATAAATAAAATATAATAAACAAAATATACATACCATTGAACCTATATAATAGTTTGAAATAATTGCAAGTGTTAAGAATATTATATAAGTTTTAGAACTTTTGCCTTCAATAATTTTATCGAGTCCTAATATAACTAGAGGAAGTAAAACTACAGTATCAAAATACATAAAATTATAAAAATATACTACATTATAAGCTATTAAAGCATAAGCTACACTAAAAAGTAATCTACCTTTATTTTCTTTTTCTTTATTTTTTAAATATATAGACATAGTTAGTCCACATAATCCAATTCTTAAAAATATAATCAATTCATAAAATATCATAGTATTTGAACTGTTAAAGAATATTGCTAATAAATTAGTTGGATTAAATAGATAATATATAGCGGTTGCATAAAAATTATATCCAAGCCCTCCTTTAAATGAATAAAAGAAACTTTGTTTACCCTTTAAAACGTTCATTAAAATATTAGTAAATCCTGGATATTGGGCAGAACCATCATAAGCAACTATGTATTTATCCCCAAATGGATATACTCCCGAAAAAGCACAAGCAAGCAAAAATATAACCATTGGGATAATAAATGCCAATATTTCTATATAATACTTTTTAAAAAACCTCTTAATCACAATAATCACCACTATAAATAATTTTAACATATAATATTTAGAAAAAAAATATTTTAAAAAAATTTAAAAAATATCTTGAAAAAAGTTTTATATATTGATATGATTATATCATAAAGGAGGTAAAAGAAAGGATGGAAAACAATAGAGGACAAAGTATCTTCTTATCAGTTGTTGGTATAGCTACTTTATTAGTTGCTATCGTTGGAGCTACATTCGCTTACTTCTCAATTTCAGTTAGTGGTAATGAAACTGCTCAAAGTGTTCAAGTAACTACTGCTAAACTAGGTGGTGTAACATTTGACGCAACTGGTGCTGGAGTAAATATTACAAATGTTTATCCAGGATGGACTGTTACTAAACAATTTACAGTTACAAGTGATGCCGATGCAACAGATGCTAGTATTGATTACATTGTTAATCTAGTTGTTGCTACTCCAGGTAGCGGAGAAACTTTATTACAAGGTAGTGATTTTGTTTATACTTTAAGTGCTACAACTGCAACTGGTACATCTACTGCTACTGGTACTGAAACTCAAATGCCTAGTACTGGAACTAACCAATTATGTACAGGTCATTTAAGTGGAGCAAGCGATTTACATACTTATACTTTAACAATCACTTTCAAAGAAACTGGTTCTGACCAAAATACTCAACAAGGTAAAGTATATAATGCTGTAGTTCAAATTCAAACTGCTTCTAATAGTGGTTTACGTACTTGGGATAATAATGCAAGTACATGGACAACTTATACTGGGGCATAATAGTATAAAAATAAAAAAAGCAATTAAAAAGAGTAGGCTAGCCTGCTTTTTTTATTTGTGTAAATATTTTTAAATGGTTATTGTAAAAGTTAATGTTTTTTTGTATACTTAATATGATAGAGAGGTTTTTATATGGAAAGTGAAAAGAGAGATAAAAGACAGAGTATATTTTTAGTAGTTATATCATTATTGACTTTATTTTTTGCAGTAGTTGGTGCATCTTTTGCTTATTTTACAATTATTGTTCAAGGTAATGAAGAGGCTAGTAGTGTGTTAATTAGATCTGTTAGATTAGGGCAAGTTGTATTTGAAGATGGTCAAGAGATTAGTTTATTACATATTTATCCAGGAGATTATGCTACTAAGACTTTTACTATTAAAAATACTGGTACTGAAGATAGTCTACCTATCAGATATAATGTGTATTTAGTTCAATCTAATAATGAATTTGCTTCTCATAATATTGTCGATTTTAAACACGAAATTATCGCTAGTTCTAAGTCTGATCCAAGTAATGATGAATCCGTTTTAGGGGTATTACCTTCTACAACTGTTCCATCTCCTGCTAGTACTGCTCCAATATTTAGAGGTGTTTTATATGGTAATGACACACACAAATATACTTATAAAATTGGTTTAATTGAAAATAATAGTAATCAAAATTCAGCTCAAGGATTAACGTTTTTAGGAAAAATTCAAGTAGAAGTTGATGATAGTGTTAAATACACATCAGGTGGGGCACTATGGAGTTCACAAGGATAAAAAAATTTAACTTTTGTTAAATTTTTTTCATGATAAAAGTATCATTTTTAGGGAATAATATAAATGATGTTTAAAAATTTTATAATATTTAATTGAAAATACTATTTTTTTTGCTATAATAAATAATAGGAGTATAGGTTATGCAAGATAGGAAAGCAGAAGTAAAAGCTATTGAAAAAAGCATTGCTTTATCATTACTGTTTGTAATCATTTTTGTTATAGCTATGTTTGGTTTAACATTTGCTTTTTTTGGCTTATTTATAACAGGTAATGAAACGGCATCTAGTATGTCAGCTGATTTTATTGATTTAGGTACTGTGACTTTTACAGATGGTGCGACAATTAATATTAGCGACATATATCCAATGGAAGAAAGTGAAAGATTAACTAAAACTTTTACAATTACTTCAGCTTCTAATGAAATTGATGTTGGGTTTAAAATTTGTTTAACTGTTTTTCAAAACACATTTGTTCAAACATATCCTAATGAGTTTACTTATACTTTAAGTGGTACTGCTACTAATGGCACTGCTGTTTCATCAGTTAGTGCACAAGTTCCAGCAGCAAGTAATACTCCATATCAATTAGGATCTGGAATACTTAAAGCAAATGGTGATACACATACTTATACTTTTACAATTGGTCTAAATGAAATGGGAAGTGACCAAGAGAGTAATAAAAATAAAAAATTTTCTGGTAAGTTGCATATTGAACCTGAAAAATATACAACTGGCGGAAGTGTATGGAGTGAATAAAAATGGAAAAGAAAAAGAATATAAAGGCATTTGTTAAATATTTAGCTAAAACTATTACAACGGCATTTTTAATAGTGTTAATAGCAATAGGATTGTTTTTGTTATTTGTGTTTTTGAGCACTAAATTTTCTCAAAAAAAGGGAAATACTCCACCAGTTAATTTGTATACTATTATAAGTCCAAGTATGACTCCTAATATTAATGTGTATGATGTAGTAGTTGCAGTAAGAACTAATAAGAATAAACTAAAAGTAGGAGATATCATATCTTTTTATACTAATGAAGTCAATGTTAATGGTTTAACTATAACACATAGAATTTATCAAGTAATTCCTAATGGAGATACATTTTTATACAAAACAAAAGGTGACTATAATCAATATGTTGATAAATGGACTGTTAAACCTGAAGATATTGTAGGTAAAGTAATATTTAAAATACCACAACTTGGTAGGGTGCAATTCTTTTTAGGTACTAAAGGTGGATGGTTAATTGCTATCTTAATTCCAGCTTTAGCAATTATTGCATATGATATTTATAAAGTAATTAAATTAATATTTATTAGGCAAAAGATAATAAGTTATCAAAAAGAGGAAGATATAGAAGAAAATAACCCAACTACAATATCAACAATTGCTGATTTATATAGAGAAGAAGAAAAAGAAGATATAATAAATATCGATGATAGAACTGGAGAATAATTTCTTCAGTTTTTTTGTTTTAAAGTAACTAAAACTGGACAAATGCCTTAAAATATGATATAATTTACATACTTTTTATATGTGGGGGGTTTATATGAAAAGCAAAGTTGATTCTCAAATTAGGAATCTAGTTTTAGAAATTTTGTTGGTTATAGTATTTGTAATTATAAGTATTCCATTGTGGGATAATATTAGTAATGAAACTTATGCTGATATTGCAGATCATTATTCAAATTTAAAAACAAATGAAGTTATTATTACTAACGTTAAAAAATATATTTATTCGGAATCTTATGAGGAAGCTATTAAAGAAATGAATGTTGCTTTAATTACTTCACATGCTGAAACTAGTGGTACTCATGATATATATTTGTTATTAAAACCAGGAACTAATTATAATGATATAGTATTTTCTAATGGCGTTTCTAGATTTAATTTAAAAGATTTATATTATGATACTAGAGATTATATTTATTTTAAAGTTGATTCTAAATATTTAAATCCAAGTGAAACTATTAGCTATAACTATTATATTTGGAGTAGAGATTTAAATAAAGATAAGAATATTAAATTAAAATTTGCTATTTTATAGCAAATTTTTATTTTATTTGTTGAATAAAAATTTTAAATTTGTTATAATTTCTATAGAATAAAATAGGAGTTGTAAATATGGCTAACGTAGTTGATAAGTATTTTAACAAAAAGAAAAAAGAAATGCTTGAATATTCTAAAATTATAAATGAATTATTAGAATATGATAACAATCAAATATGGACTAATGATTCAGAATTTAACAATCTTATGAAACAAACTCTAAATAATTATGTTGATAATTATTATTTTGATTCTATGGAAGATTTTTCTGAATATGAAGAATATTTGGGTGCATTAGTTAAATGTGATAATAAATTTAAAACTATATTAGTATGTGCAATTAATTCTATTCCTGATGAATTAAAAAAAGGCAACTACAAGATTAGCGCATATATAATTGCTTTAATTGCTTATACTTCAATAGCGTTAAATAGATTTACATATCCATATAATAATTATAAAGTTACAATAACAAATATATTTACTATTGTAGAATCTATGTTTAAAAATATAGATTTTATGAAATATAAAGAAGATACAAAATTAAGAAAAGAATTATATACTTTGATAAAGAAAAATGATACTTCTGAAAGTAAGTTTTTTGAATGTTTAAATTCTCTTAATACTGATATTTCTAAGAATGTGTATAAAAATGTTGATACAAATGGTAAATATTATAAAGTTAAATATAAATATAATATTCCAGAATTTAAGAATTATAGGGATAGAGATGTTAAAAAGTTTTTTAAGAGAATTGAAGATGATTTAAATGTTTTATCTTATGAACTTTGCACAATATCTATTTTGAAGGCAAGAATGTTAAATAAAGACATAACAATTTTATTTCCGATAGAGTTAGAGTTTTATAAAAAAGAAACTGAAATTAATAAATTAGTTAAAATTCTTGAGAATGAATCAATAAAGAAAAGAATAAAACTATTAGTAAATTATGATGATTATACTAAGAATAAAGAAATGGTAAGAATTTTATTAAATGCAGGGTTTGAATTAGCAATTGATTTTGATAATTCATCAGATGTTCCATATAGAACATTTAATGAAATAAAATTAGGATTAGTCCCTATAGAATTTATTAAATCAAATGAAAGTAATATGGAATCTTGGAAAGAAAATGAAGTTAATTTTGTAATAAAAAGTGAGATTAATAAGGAGATAAGTGAATTAAAAATGTTAGGATTGGAGGAAAACTAATATGGAAATGTTTGGAGAATTCTTTGTAGAATTTATGAAACCATTTTTTAAAACACTTGTAGATATAATTGAGTATATAATACTTGGCATATTAAAGATGTTTAATATAGTAAATTATATAACAATTATTAAGGAGTATTCAAAATGGTTTAGAGGATTAAGTTGGATTTTAGTAGTATTTACTGTATTATGTTTACTTACAATAATAGGGTTAATAGTATGGGGAATATATTTCTTAATTAGAAGAAGAATTAAGTATAAAAAGAATCTTCATAAGCAAGAATCATTATTAGATGAAGTTGAAAAATTAAATAATGATGTAATTAGATTAAAGAAAGAGAACGAAAAGTATTTAGAATTATCTGGTGAAGTTGAATATGATGAAAATGGTAATATTATAAATAAAACTCCAGAAGGGGAAAGCAGATTCTTTAGACTTACTAGAATTGATAAAGAGATGGAAAATTATACTCCTAGACAAATGGATGATAATATTACTCTTGAACAATTCTGTACAAATTTTATGAACTATGCGGCAAATGAATTAAAACTTTATTATAAAATAGATTTAATTAGATTATTTATAGCTGCTTTTGCTTCAAATAGATTGATTATATTACAAGGTATATCTGGTACAGGTAAAACATCTTTAGCTTACGCATTAGGGCAATTCTTAGATAATCCTTCAACAATAGTATCAGTTCAACCATCTTATAGAGATCGTTCTGAATTATTTGGATATTTCAATGAATTTACTAAAAGATTTAATGAAACAGAACTATTAGAAAAGATGTATGAAGCAAGTTATAAACCTGATATTTATATTTCAATACTTGATGAAATGAATATCGCGCGTGTTGAATATTATTTTGCTGAAATGCTATCTATTCTTGAAATGCCAAGAGCAGAAGAATGGGTAATAAATCTAGTGTTAACAGAATGGCCTAATGATCCTAAAAAGATAGTAAGAGGAAGATTTAGAATTCCTAATAATATGTGGTATGTAGGCACAATCAATAATGATGATTCAACATTTATGATCACTGATAAAGTGTATGACCGTGCTATGCCAATAAATATTGACACAAAAGAAAATCCTTTTCAAGCACCTAAAACTGAGAAAGTTCATATAAGTTCTGCATACTTTGAATCATTATTTGAAAAAGCTTATAAAGAGCATCCATTATCAGTAGAGGTATTAAACAAAATTAAAACAATGGATGACTATTTAATAAAGAACTTTAGAATATCTTTTGGTAATCGTATTGCTAGACAAATGCAAGAATATGTTCCTGCTTTTGTAGCTTGTGGTGGACAAGAGATAACTGCTGTTGACTATATGATTGCTAACAAAATTTTAAGAAAACTAGAACAATTAAACTTATCTTATATAAGAGATGAATTAGATGGATTAATATCTTTCTTAGATAAAGAATTTGGTAAAGATGTTATGGTAGAATGTAAGTCATACTTGCAAAGATTGAAAAAGATGGCTTAATAGGAATTAAAAGAAAGAGGGGTACTCATGAAAGAAGATTACATAAATGGAGTTAATAATAATGAACTTAATATGTTTTTAGCTAAAACTAAATCTAAAATATGGATTGATTCAAATGAAGAAGAAGTTTTAGTGGATTTTTCATGGGTAGATAAAGTAGAGGAATGTCTTCCTTATTTAGATACAATAATTAGAAATCCTAAAAGATTTCTTGTTCAAGAAGAAGAAGTTATAAATGTAGAAAAATCTAAAAAAATAACTACAGATACTGTTAGACATTTAGCACAACATAGTAACTTTATTGAAGATGTTGAAGAAGATGGCGATGTAATGCCTAAAAAAGTATTAAATATAACGAAAGAAGATACAATTGATATTTATGAAAATAGGTTTATTTATACTTTATTTAAAGTATTAAGTCAATTTATTGACAATCAAGTAGAACGTTTTGGTGATGATGGGTCATATTATCAATGTGATAGAAAAGTTAATTATGAAGGTGAAACAAAAGTTAAATATGATAAAGTTAAAATTAATTTAACTCTTGAAAATAATAGAAAACATGAAATACCTATAGTGGAAGATGAAGAAAATAGCATGCCTAATAGAATAAAAGCTATTAAAGCAGTATTAGATGGTTTTAAAACAACGGAGTTTATTAAATCATTAGTTTCAGTAGCTCCTGTAAGAAGTCCTCTTAGAAAAACTAACTTAATTTTAAAAGAACCAAATTTTAAAAAAGCAGCAGAATTATGGGATTATTTGGAGCAATTTAATATTATTGATCCAAAGATTTCTACTAAGACAGAAATGATAAATGATAATAATGAAGTAAAAGATTTATATAATTTTGGATATTTCTTAAGCTATGATGCATTAAATATGCTAAATTCAAAATATCCTAAATTAAGTGGTAACTTATATAATGTAGCTTTCATAAAAAATTTGATAGAAGATTATTTAGATGAAATAGGGGGAAGCGAAAAAGTATTTACTAAGATGTTAAAAGAACAATTTAAGATAGTTCAAAAAAATCGTAAAAAAAGAGAAAAAGAGCTTAAAAAGATTTGTTCAAAATTTATTCAAGCCCAAAATGATAATTTAAAGAAATGCGAAGAATTATTAAAATAGGAAATACAAAATAAAATTGTATTTTTTTGCTATATAATGTATAATAAATATTAGAGTAGGAAGAAAGTTTATGGAAAAGCAAAGTAAAATATTTTTAGAAAAGAATAAAGTCTACAAAGATGGTGAATTAAAACTTGAAAAATTTAATAAACTTGATGCTAAACTTCAATCAGAAATCTTAAGAGAAATTCTTGAAGATGATATTTATACTGGAACAAAAGAATTAGAAGTTGATAATAAATATGTTTTAAAATGCTTAAAGCTTTCTTGTGATGAAGAAGATAACGATATTCATTTGCCTTTAGGATTATTAGTAAGTAAAAAAGATGATGTAATGACATTTGAATTTCAAAAAAGAGTGGCATTATGGTTTTTAATATTATTGCTTGGTGCACTACTTTTTACAATAGTAGGAGCGACTTATTCTGCATTTAACTATATAAAATTATTAGAATTAAATAAAGATATAGATGGAGATGGAGTAGCGGATATTAATATTGATATAAATGATGATGAAAAAGCAGAAATAAATATAGATTTAAATAAAGATGATAAGCCAGATGTTAATATTGATTATAAAGGAAATAGGGAACAAATATTTAATGTTGTTATAAAAGATGAAATAATTAATCCTACTAATGTTAAGGATGACAATGGAGTATGTATTAGAAATTGTGATACAAATAATGATGGATGGCCAGATACTAATTTAGATTTAGATGGTGATGGTAAACCAGATGTTGATTTAGATACAGATCATGATGGTAAAGCAGATTTAAACTTAGATATGGATGGAGATAAAGTGTGTGATCTTCATTGCGATACAGATGATGATGGAATCTGTGATAAATTTTGTATAGACAACTGGTCAAAAGTTATAATATCCCAAAATGGTAGTACACAAATAATAGGTAAATCCACAGTAATAAATAAAAGTGCTAAACTAGAAATAGTATATAAAGATAAATCGGATGTAGTGGTGGAAGATGTTTTACCAGATGATATGAAAGATAGTAAAAAGATACCAATTAAACATTTTACTGTAACTAATAGAAGTCCATATTATGTTGTATATAATTTAAAATGGGAAAATATAACTAATGAATTTACAAGTGGTAACTTTAAATATAAAGTAACTTGTAAGAATAATTGTAAATCATTTAATTATATAACTGCACCATTTAAAGATGGATTATTCTTAAAAGAAATATTTATTGCACCTGGTCAAACACATACATATGATGTTGAATTTAAACTTCAAGGAATAAATGAACCACAAAATTATGATCAAGATAAAGTATTCAAAGGAAAAATTCAAGTTGTATATGGAGGATAATTAATGAAGCAATATATGCTTCATTTTTTTTATATTAAAAAATAGTAAATGTTTAGAAAATATAGAATAAATAACCATTTTTTTCTTTTATTTTTTTTATACTTCTTGTATAATATTCTTAGAGTAAGAAGGTGTGTTATGAAATATATGTTAGTAACTGGAGCCGCTAGTGGGATAGGCAAATCTATTACTGAAACTATGGCAAGAAGAGGATGGAAGGTTTTTGCAACTGATATAAATAAAGATGTATTAAGAAGCATGGAAGCTAAGAATATAATACCTATTTATATGGATATAAAAAAAGAAAAATCAATTCTTGATGCTTATATGAAGGTTGCCAAAGAAACACTATATTTAGATGTTATTATAAATTGTGCAGGAGTTAGATATATTAATCCATTAATCGAAGATAATTTAGAAGAATTTAAAAAATCAATTGATGTTAATTTAATGGGTATGATGAGGGTAAACAATATATTTTTTCCACTTCTTAATAAAGAGACAGGCAGAATAATTAATGTAAGTTCTGAAACTGGTAGATTTAGTCCTTCACCATTTAATGGTGTTGATTCAATTAGTAAACATGCAGTAGAAGCATATAATGATACTTTAAGAAGAGAATTAAATTTCTTAGGTATTAAAGTTATTAAAATACAACCTGGTCCATTTAAAACACCTATGAGACAAAACACTATTGATAGTTTTAAATCTTCTTTAGAAAATACTAAATATTTTAAAAATGAATTAAAATCTATGTCAAAGATTATGAAGAATGAAATAAAAAGTAGTAAAAATATTAAGTATTTATTATATTCAATAGTACAAGCTTGTGAATCAAAAAAACCTAAAACATGTTATAGAGTAAAAAATAATATAAGTTTAGTATTATTAAATCTATTGCCAGAATGTTTAGTAGATAAAATATATTTAAATAAATTAAAATAAAAAAGAAGCAATTAATTAATTGCTTCTTTTACTTCATCTACTTT
>JAEEGL016228167.1_pt1 | contig 14735 bp, 9 predicted proteins | sample 9134231 | NCBI WGS metagenome assembly JAEEGL01 (sample SAMN16246548, study PRJNA631951) | gut metagenome | biome: gut microbiome; feature: rumen; material: fiber-attached | host: Bos | place: Iran: Karaj | collected 2018-10 | reverse complement strand
TGTATCAGCGACAATAACACCTATTATATATTATGGCGCAAAAGTAAGAAATATTTACGAAGTACGATTTACGATTTTTGATTATTCCGTAAGCCCAGCAATTATTTCCTTTATCGGTCTGATGCTATGAACATGCTCTATAGCAACACCTGCGCACCACACGGTCCTGTAGGTAGCCTTGAATGCCGAGTCGTAGAGTTTTTTCATTCCGGCCTTCATCATTACCGACTTGGCAAACTTTTTTAAAACAGAATTGCTATTTATAAGCTTTTCCCAGATGTTGGGCTTGTTGCCAATCTGTTGCAGGTAGGGGGTGTTTATCACTGCCGTCGGACTGCCCGAAAGTTTGCGCGTCATTACAATGTCCTTGGCTCCGTATTCGACGACGGCCTTCTTGTATTCGCCCGAAACCTTGCATTCGTCGCTGGCAATGAATATGGTGCCTACCGAAACTCCTGCCGCACCCATTCCCAATGCTTTGTCAACATCCTGCTTGCGGGCTATGCCACCTGCATATATAATAGGTATGTGGCAGTTGGCGACTAGGTTGGGCATTAATTCGTCGGGAGTGAGCATTCCAGAATGTCCGCCAGCAAGCGAGTTGACAGCAATAATTGCATCTGCACCAAGACTTTCGACTTTTTGTGCAAACTTTAAATCTACCACATCGCAGAAAACCTTGATTCCGTTTGCATGCGCCATTTCTATGGCTTGTCTAGGACTGCCGAGCGATGTGATTATGAATGCAGGTTTTGCTTCAACGATTTCGGCAAGCTGCTGCTTGTAGCGCGTGTTCGACTTGTTTACCACTAGGTTTATTCCGAAAGGCTTGTCTGTTTTTGCCTTGATGCTGGCGATTACGGTGGCAATTTCGCCTTTTTTGCGGTAGTTGGCGGCCGGGATGGCGGCAGTAATTCCACATTGGAGTGCAGCGACAACCATTTCCTCGTTGCTGACGAGGAACATCGGAGCCATTATGATTGGGTGTTCGATATGCAATATGTCGCAAAGTGTTTGCATCGCTAAAGACCGAGAGTGTTGTTGTTTTCGCTTGCTTCGAAATACTCATCTACGAGCAGGTTGGCGCCAGTGGCGGCGGCAACGGCAAGCTGGTCGCAACGGTTGTTGTATGGATTGTCGGCGTGACCTTTTACCCAGACGAACTTTACGTTGTGTTGCTTGTATATGCGAACAAATCTTGACCATAAGTCGGGATTCTTAACCTTGTTGAACCCTTTTTTTATCCAGCCATAAATCCAGTTTTGGTTTATTGCGTCGGCAACGTATTTGGAATCGGTGTAGATTGTAACGTTCGAATTTGGAATTTTCAGCATTTCGAGGGCAGTGATGACACCGAGCAGTTCCATGCGGTTGTTGGTGGTACGGCGGAATCCGCAGGCTACATCCTTACGGAATTTTCCGCTCATGAGTACGATTCCGTATCCGCCTGGACCCGGATTTCCGCGCGATGAGCCATCGGTGTAGATTGTTATTGTAGGCGGTGTAGCCGTTTTTTCTTCTGCCATTACCTTGCAATAAGAACCTTTTCGGTTACGCTGTGTCCGTCGATGTTCATCTTTATGAAATACAAGCCTTCGCTGTAGTCGCTTACGTTCAGCTCGATGCTGCCTTCGCTGCTGTTGGTGTTTTGTGTAGCGACTTTGCGACCGAGCATGTCGTAGATGTCGATGGTTATGTCCTTGCCATATTCAACGGTGCCAAGGTTGATGTTGACAATGCTGCTGGCTGGGTTAGGGTAGATGCTTATATCGTGGTCGGCAGCATAGTCCTCGATGTCGACGATGCAAGTTACGGGGCGTATTGCTGTTGACGTTCTGATTCCGAACTTCTCGAAAGCGGTTAGCCATTCGTCTCCACTCTTCACATACAAGGTGTTGGAGCCAGATTCGCTTCTATTTGGGGCAATGCTTACTACAAACCAGTCGCCTTCACCATTTTGGTTAGTTCCGTTGTAGTTTATTTTGTATCCTGCATAGAAAGGACCATCGATGATTGCCGGGTCGTCGAATTCGACAACGTAGTTGTAATTTTCGGGAATGTCGCGCAGGTAAATTTTCTTTTCGGCAAGAATAGATTCGGGAGTCTGTGTGTTTCCGTCCCAGATGTAGAACGTTACATACGAATTGTAAGTGCCTGCTTGCGATTTGAAAACAGGGACAATTATTGCGTCAACCCTCTCGAAAGAATATTGGTTAAATTTGTCGGCGTAAACTTTGGTTCTCTGTCCGTTGTGTCCGCCTACGAATCCCCATGAACCGCTAACTAGCGGGTTGCTAGGAATTTCGTTTGGACGAATGTTTGATATTGTGTCGCAGTATTGCGGCACAGGTCCCGAGAATACCATTATATAGTCTTCCTTTGTAATCGATGTTACACCGCATTCGTTTGAAACAGAGTGGAAAACATCGTAGAAACCTGCTGCGTTGTATTCGATACCATTAATAATATTGGCTGTTGCGGCTGTGGTTGGATAACCTCCTTCGAATTCCCATGCCCATGCCGTCGGGTTATTTGTTGATAGGTCTTCGAAGTAAACTCTTGTGCCTGAGCGGATAAGACGTGGTGTGGCCTTGAAGTCGGCTTCGGGGATTGCCACGCATGGGTCGGTATTGGCAACGGTGATATAGTTTTCGCGGCGTAAAGTATCGAGTCCCAAGCTACTTTCGATAACGAGTTCAACATCGTAGGTGCCTGGCATAGGAAACATAATTCCAGTTGGGTTTTGTACGTTTGATGTTGTTGGAACAGCGCCTTCGAAGAACCAGTGCCAGATGTATGGCGTTCCGAGGCTTCGATCGGTGAAGTTGATGGCATCGCCTGGAGCAATGTATGTCCTGTCGGCCATGAAGTTGGCTTCGGGGCGTGTGGTTGCTTCGGGAACAACGTTGATATAGAAGTTTTTCGTTTCGGTGTCACTGTTGCCGTTCATGTCGGTAACGGTAAGTTCGACGTTGTACTGTCCCGCATGAGGATAAGTGATAGGCGTTGGGCGTTCATCTGTCGATGTCGATGGCATACCGCCTTCGAACGACCACTGGTATGTTACGAATGGTCCGTTTTGCGACAGGCTTGTGAACTGCACTATGCTATTTTCGGGAATTGTCGTAAAGTTGGCGGTGAAATCGGCAATTGGCGTTTCGGTGTTTGGAAGCACGGTGATGCACTCGGGTATAACTTCGGTGTTGACCATTGCTCCGTTCTGAACTTCAAGGATTACCGAATATGTGCCTGGGTAGTAGTAGCATATATTTTGTGGGTGCTGTTCGTTTGATGTTGTTGTTTGTGCACCTTCGAATGTCCACTGCCAGTGAGTTGGGTTGCCAGTAGTCATGTCGGTGAAGTAAACGCATTCGCCAGCGGTTATTTCGTACGAAGAAACGAGAAACTGGGCGTCGAGTCCAGCTCTGTCTTTGCCTTTTTGCGAGAATGCGTTGACGGACAGCACTACGAGTGCTATTATTATTGCCGTGATTTTCAGTATGTTTTTCATTTGAGCCAATTTTGATGATGAAACATAAAATATCAATTTGCAAATATAAAATTTAATTTGGAAATCGAGATGGGTTTTAAGAAAAAAAGAAAATTGCGTATGCGTTGCAGTATATAATGAGACGCAATAAATTGCGTCTGTACAGATTTCTTTTTTTCGTCTTCCAGCCTTTTCGCCTGTCAGCCTCTTTTATTCGAATGGTTTTCTGTTTTTGATTGCCTGCGACAGTGTGATTTCGTCGGTATACTGCAGTTCTTCGCCTACGGCGATACCCTTGGCGATTACTGTTACCTTTACGCCGGTTGACAGCAGTTTTTTATTTATGTAGTAGTTGGTTGTTTCGCCTTCCATGGTGGTTGGCAGGGCTAGTATGATTTCGTTGATTTCGCTAGAGGATGCCCGTTCTACGAGGTCGGCGATGTGAAGGTCGGTTGGGCTGATGCCGTCCATAGGCGAAATTACACCGCCAAGCACGTGGTAGGTTCCGTTGTATTGTGCTGTGGCTTCGATTGCCATCACGTCGTTGATGTTTTCGACAACGCATACGGTTGTGTGGTCGCGGTTTGGGTTAGCGCAGATTTCGCAGATGTCGTTTTCGGAGATGTTGTTGCACACGTGGCAGAACCTGATGTTCTCCTTCATGCGCTGTATTGTTTCGGTGAAGTTGGTGACATCTTCGAGCGACTTGCGCAGCAGGTGAAGTACAAAGCGCTGTGCGGTCTTCCGGCCTATTCCTGGCAGTGTCATGAACTGCTGAATCGATTCGTCGATGAGTTTGTTTTGCATGGGGCAAAGATAATTAACAATGGATAATTGACAATGGACAATGAACAATTAACAATGGACAATTGGCTTCGCTGAGCTAAAGGTAGGCAATTAGCAGGGAACAAAAAAAATCGCCACCCGAAGGATGGCGATTTTTAATAATTAAAAAGTTTATAGTATGAGGCTACTTTACAACGTTGAGCTTTACAACTTCAGCGTCAACCTTTACGAAGTAGGTTCCGTTTGCAAAGTTAGCAACGTCGATAGTCTGGTTAGCTGCAGCATTTTCGATGTTAGCAACAACCTGACCGAGAGAGTTAACGATAACGATGTTCTTGCCTTCTGCGTTAGCAACAGTTACCATGTCCTTAGTTGGGTTAGGATAAACAGCGATAGCGTCAGCGATGTTTTCGTTAACAGATGTATTTAATGCAATTGAGAAGTCGTCAATCATTATTACATACATATTGTTGTCTACATGGTGGAATCCGATGTAAATAGTTTGTCCAGCATATTCAGACAAAGAAATAGTTTTCAATTCCCAATCTGTATTAGGTGTATGAGAAAGAACTGCATTGCCCATGCCATCTACTGTTGGTTCTGTTCCTACATGTACAGTATATGTATCTTGGTCGGAATCATCAAAGTTCAAAGCATACCATGATGCAGTGTATTCACCAGTTTGAGGAATTGTGAAAGCATTTGTTATCATCCAGTTGTCAGCATTGAATGCACCTACTTGGTTTCTGTATGATTCAGACATAACAGCATTTGATCCTCCATGAGCATAATTTGCTGCATTACTTCCAAATATTGGATTTTCAGAAACTCCCATCCAATTGTATCCGTCGCCATCTGCATCAATAAGAGTCCAGCATGCTGGAACACCACTTTCGAAACCTTCTTCATACGGGAAGGTAGTAATAGCAGCGCTGCAGTCCATTACATTAATTGTAATGGTCTGGCTGTTGTCGCTTGTATTATCAGCTGCGCCGTTAGGATTAGAAACGGTTACAACGATAGTATGGGAACCTGCTGTCAAGCCGCTGATAGGAGTTGGGTGAGTGAAATTGTGAGTGAGACTTGTACCTACGTTGATGCCTGTTACGTCATAATCAACAGCTGCGCCCCCGTCAACAGTATAAGAAACTTTGTAAGAAGTGAGGTCTACGCCATTGTTAGTAATAACACCACTTATAGTGAGATCTTCTCCTAATGCTATGGATAAACCACTTGCTGGAGTTACAGATGTGAGAGCAATTTCTGCTGCAGTCGGAACTACTATAATAGAAACGTTGTCAATATACAGATCATACTGAAAATCTGAGAAATAGTTGATAGCAATGTATTTTGTACCAGCAGGAATTGTAGCTGTGTAAGTTGTAAAAGATGTTTCGGTAGTACTTACGTCATCACCAAAAGCTGTAAACGAATCGATATTGCTGTCAGTTGTTGAAGTCATGATACGGAATTGTTCTGTTCCATAAGAGCTGTAGCATGCGTATCCAAAAGACAATATAACATCTTCGGTAAGGTTGAGTTCTGGTGTAATCAAATACTGGTTGTAATCGCTAGCAGAATTGTAACTACTGAAACGGAAAACTGTTCCCCCATTCATGTTGTAAAAACCAAATGCGTGGCTTCCTGACATATTTTCTGTATTGTTGGACATTCCACTCCAGCAGTATATTGTTGTGCTGTTTGCTTCAAAAGTTTCTGTCCATGGAGCAGTAATAGCTGTTCCGCAGTCGTAAGCGTAACCACTAAGAGCTATTGTTGCATTGTCAACGCCAGTGCTGCTGATTGTAATTGTTCCAGTAGCGTTGCCGGCAGCAGTCGGTGAGAATCTTACGTACAAAGAACCTCCGTCAGATGTAAAGTTTGCAGTTGTACCGAAAGTGGTGTTATCTGCAGAAATTTCGAATGGACCTGTTACGCTAGCAGTGATGTTTGAAGTGAGGTTAGCAGCGGAAATACTTACAATTTGAGCTTCGCTATTATTGTTAACTTCTTCAATAAATGACAATTCTGAAGGACCAGCAATCATTACAGGATCTGAACTAACTTCGTCTTCTACTGTTGCTGCAATTATGAAATTGTAGGTAAGATTAGAGTTAAGGTCTGATAAAGGGCTATATTCTTCAGTTAGTCCACCCATCGCAATAAGGTTACCACCAGTTACAACTGGACCAGCATCGCATCCTAAAGGATAACCGCCAGTTACTGTGACTTCGTATGCAATCATAATAGCAGTTTCTGCTGGAATCTGATAAGGAACAGCTAGTGTTATTTCATTCATGCCAGCGGTGAATGTGCAAGCTTGCTGAGTTGCAATAACTGGAGCAGCTACAGTACCTGTAAGGACAGCAACTTTTCCACCAGACATATTTTCACCATTGCCGATTCCGACAGTGATTTTGGTAATGTATTGTCCTACGTAAGCTGTTAGGTCAGATGCTTCAAATCTTGCTGCTGCATCTAAAGTGGCTGCACTGCCAGTACCTATGCTATTATCTCCCATAGTGCCGCAGAGTTGAAGTGTTCCTGTTACTGCTCTCGTGTGTGTTAATGTAGCAACATTTTTGCAAGCTCTAAAAATAGGCTCCTTGTCAAGTTGCTTTTCCTGTGCAAAGCTCATAAATGCTACGAGCATTGCGATCATAATGATTGTAAACTTTTTCATGTTCGATAAAATTTAAATGTTATTTGAGAGCAAAGATAAATGTTTTTTGATAAGTGGCGCAATAAAAGTTGAAAAAAGTTATTAACAAAAGAAGGAGGGTGTTCAACTTCGTTGAGGGCTTCGCCGTTTGATGGCTGGCGCCGTTTCAATGGCTGGCGCCGTTTGAATGGCTGACGCCGTTTCTGTGCCTTCGGCGTTTGAATGGCTGACGCCGTTTCAATGGCTGGCGTCGTTTGATGGCTGGCGCCGTTTATAGGTTTCTATGGCTGCACCGTTTAACTTCGTTGATGGCTTCGCCGTTCTATGCCTACGGCGTTTGATGGCTGACGCCGTTTGATGGCTGGCGCCGTTTCTAAGTTTCAATGGCTGGCGCTGTTTGGCTTACGCCGAGCTAAAGGTTAACTTCGTTGAGGGCTTCGCCGTTCACGTTTCTGTGGCTTCGCCGTTTCTAATTGTTTGAAATTGTTTGATGTTGTTTGAAATTGTTTGATGGTTGTTTGATGGTTGTTTGATGTCGTTTGAAATTGGCTTTTAGCCTGTGAGCCTTTTAGCCTTTTAGCCCAAAAAAGCGAGTAGGCCGTAAGCCGAATTCTGTGGCATCCGAAGATGCTGTCTATCATTTATCTGTGCATTCTACCCCTCGGCTTGGGCGGGCGACCCTGTAGCGCCGATATACATGAACTTGCAGCTTGCGGGGCGGACGGCTGACGGTGTCGCCACCGCCACCGGTGGGCTCTTACTCCACCTTCTCACCTTTACCTTGTCGCCAAGGAAGTCGTTCTCTTCTCCGCGGCCAAACCTTCGCAGACTTCTCCTATTTCAGGAGCGCAATGCCCTGTGCTGTCCGGACTTTCCTCATTACCTTGCGGTAACGCGATAGACTGACCTACTCGGGCGCAAAGATAGTTAAAAGTTGGGAGTTGAAAGTTAAAAGTTTAATGTTTAATGTTCAAAATTCAAGTTTCTGGGTTTCACGTTTATGTGGCTTCGCCGTTTCTGTGTTTCACGTTTCTGTGGCTTCGCCGTTTCAAGGTTTCAATGGCTACGCCGTTTCTGTGCTTTCGGCGTTTGAAATTGTTTAACTTCGTTGATGGCTGCGCCGTTCAAGGTTTCAGTGGCTACGCCGTTTCAATGCTTCGCGTTTCTAAAAAAGCGGAATGTCATACTGAACTTGTTTCAGTATCTGATTCCGCTTTTTTTTGTTTTTGTTTTTGGCTTGCGCCGGGCTAAATGTTAACTTCGTTGAGGGATTCGCCGTTTTTTCGCTTCGCATTTCTATGTGCTTCGCACGTTTGAATGGCTGCGCCGTTTCTGTGGCTACGCCGTTTCTGTGGCTACGCCGTTTCTGTGGCTACGCCGTTTCTGTGGCTACTCCGTTTCTGTGGCTACTCCGTTTCTGTGGCTACTCCGTTTCTGTGGCTACGCCGTTTCTGTGGCTACGCCGTTTCTGTGGCTACGCCGTTTCTGTGGCTACTCCGTTTCTGTGGCTACTCCGTTTCTGTGGCTGACACCGTTTCTGTGGCTACGCCGTTTCAATGGCATTATCTGTCTCCTGTCCCGTTAGGGACAATGCTTCGGTAGGATAAAATCCGACCGGAGCAGGCGTGCCGTTAGGTACGCAGCTAGTCAACCGTTTTGCAGTATTGATACAGATATTCCAAGCATAGTGTTTGAGTGGCAAAAGCCTTTTAACTTCGTTGAGCTAAAGGTTGGCTTGTGCCGAGCTAAATGTTAACTTCGTTGAGGGCTTCGCCGTTTTTTCGCTTCGCGTTTCTATGTGCTTCGCACGTTTGAATGGCTGCGCCGTTTCTCGCTTCGCCGTTTCTTAAAGAATCGCGCCGTGGCACGATTGTACAAAGTTTCTGTTTGTTTTAAGTTCAAGGTTCAAGGTTGTCAAGATGCAAAAAAAGCGCAGAATCTGTTTCTGCGCTTTTTGAATATGATAGGGCTTTAGGCCTTTTAGCCTGCAAGTCTTTTCTTCTTAGTTTGCAACCACAAACTTTATGGCCTTGCGTTTCTTAATTTCTTTCGCAGAGTTGCCGTAGAGTATCTTTATATAATAGTATCCGCTGTTGTACTTCGAAATGTCGAGAATGGTGTCTTGGCTATTGATTAAGCCCTTGTCGGTTAAGTTGCCGAGTTCGTCGTAGATCATGTATTCGTAAGTACTTATAGTTTTGCCGATGTCGTAGTTGGCTCTCACGGTTACCTGTCCCGATGCTGGCGACGGGAAAACATCGAAAGTGATTTCGTCGGGAACTTCCACAACTTCTGGTTCGGGGATTACTGGCTTGGGCAATACCTTGAGGGTGAGTGTTACGATTGAGTCGCAGCCTTCGTTGTTAACCAGAGTGTTGGTGAAGGTATATTCGCCGTCGTCGTGTATTGCAGCAAGGTCGAATCCGTAGTTGGAGTAATCGGTATCGACTTCGACGCTGTCGACGAGTGCTACGTTATCGATTCTGCCGACTTCAAGGCGGAGGATAACAATGCTGTCGCAACTATTTGTCGCTACAAGTCGCAGTGTGTCGATTCCTGCATCGAGTCTGCCCTCGAATCCAGGAGTTGTTGACATTTCTCCATCGCAGATATGTTCGTTGAGGTTGACCTGGTAATAGCTGTCAACATCAAGGTTGAGAGTAATTGCACTATCGCAGCCGTGCTGACTTGTGAGTGTCGTATAGTATGTTCCAGGCTGGTTTAATATCTGTCCGTAGAAGTTGTAGGTAGCGCTTGAACATATTGTAAGGTCAACGTTTGTGTTGTATGTAGGATTTACAGTAAGGCTAAGTTGAACAACTGAGTCGCATCCGCTTGCCAACTGGAAAGTGTTACTGTATGAGAATACACCGGCAACGTCCTGTGTAGGCAAGGTGAATCCGTTTTGGCTGTACGAGTCACCCTTGCAGATGTGGTCGCTTATCGGATTAGTCTTTACGCCGTGATAATGAATAGTGTATGTTTTCGACTTGTCGCCGTGGGTAACATTGATATATGCAGTCTGTCCGTCAGCAGAAAGCGATGTAGAGTACGATGCACGAGGCGAAGCGGTAGTTGCCGAAATGTAGTTTGTGGCACCGCAAGGTACATCTACGTAATAATCTGTAGTATTTTGGTTGAAGTTCGGAATGTTTGTTCCGTTAACTTTTATTGACGAAAGGTTTGCATTGTAGATGAACTCGATATCGTCGATGTAGAGTTCGTCGTTATTGCTGCCAGCCATGGCCCTGAAGTTTGTGGAGAATGTTATAAGTACATATTGTGGGTCGTTCGATTGGCAGCCATCATAATAGATAGGGGAAGAGTGACGACGCCATCCGCTGTTGTCGACAGCTACACCACCAGAGGTATTGGTGAAGTTATAAGACGGAACTTTTCCTACTATATGTCTTAGGTATTCATTTTGGTCTGCGTTTCCTTCCAATGGGTCCTGAAGGTCGTAGTTGTCGTGTATGTAAAGGTGACAGCATGCCTCGTCGGTGTTGCTTGCGTTGTGAACTTTGGCCCAGAATACTATTGAGTCTGGTTTTGCATTGAGACGATGGTTGAAATCATTGTTACTTTGCAATGTTCTATTGCCGTTGCCGCTATCGTTGGATGAACTTGTACTAACAAGTTGCATTTGTCCGCTGGTAAGAGCTCCGTTAGCAGTGACAGTTGTAATTATAAGGCTTGTGGTGGTTGCATATATTCTGCATGAATACTGTCCAGTAGAACCTGGTCTAACATCTGTAGAACGTTTATGTCTGGTGTGTTTTGCCATGCTACATCCTAAAGCCAAAGTACAATTTGCTGATGGATAAGAGTTCCATCCTGTAGGTTCACTAGTTTCGCTTCCTGGCCAATCTTCGAAGCCTGGGTTTTCTAATTGATATACCTGTGAATATGAGTTTTGAGGGGTTGCTAATGCAATAATTGCAAGAATTGCAGTGAAAATTGTGAAATTCTTTATTCTCATTATGTATGCCTTTTAAAATTTCAAGGCGCAAAGGTCTAACAAATTTTTGAATTAAAAAGTTTTTGCGTGAATAAATTTTAAACCGAGGGTGTTAATGAGTTGAGGGAGAGGGGCTTCGCTGTTTGTGTGGCTAAAGCCGTTTCTATGGCTTCGCCGTTCTATGTGCTTCGCACGTTTCAATGGCTGCGCCGTTTCTCGCTGCGCTGTTTCTATGGCTTCGCCGTTTCTGGGTTTAGCTTACGCTGAGCTAAAGGTTAACTTCGTTGAGGGCTTCGCCGTTCTGTGTGCTTCGCACGTTTCAATGGCTTCGCCGTTTCTCGCTGCGCTGTTTCTCGCTGCGCTGTTTCTCGCTTCGCTGTTTCTATGGCTTCGCCGTTTCTGGGTTTCTATGTGCTTCGCACGTTTCAATGGCTTCGCCGTTTAAATGCCTGCGGCGTTTAATGCTAACGCTGTTTCTGCTGTTGTGTCGTGGCGTGCCGCGACATAACAATATAGAAACGTTGTGCGTGGCGTTTTTGTTCAAAAAATCGTCAATTGTGTCGTCAATCTAAAATATTATTGTATCTTTGTAAAAAGTTTTTGAATATGAAAACGAAAGAAGAAATAGTAAGCGATTGGCTACCAAGATATACGGGGAAAACGTTGGAAAGTTTCGGTGAGTATATACTTCTCACGAACTTCCAGCTGTATGTTGATTTGTTTGCCGAGTGGAACAATGTTCCGGTAGATGGTCTCGACCGCAATATGCCGAGTGCCACTGTTGATGGCATTACAATAATAAATTTTGGTATGGGAAGTCCTAATGCCGCGATAATCATGGATTTGCTGAGTGCGGTTTCGCCCAAGGCTGTGCTGTTTCTTGGCAAATGTGGCGGGTTGAAGGCAAAGAACAAGCTCGGCGATTTGATTCTGCCGATTGCCGCCATCCGTAGCGAAGGTACGTCGAACGATTACCTACCGCCCGAGGTGCCTGCGTTGCCGGCGTTTATGCTGCAGCGTGCGGTTTCTACCTCTATCCGCGACAATGGTCACGACTATTGGACCGGAACGGTGTTCACCACCAACCGCCGCGTGTGGGAGTACGACGAGCGTTTCAAGAAATACCTCATAAAAACGCGTGCAATGGCTGTTGATATGGAAACGGCAACGATTTTCATTGTTGGCTTTGCAAACGAGATTCCGTGCGGTGCCTTGTTGCTTGTGAGCGACCAGCCTATGGTGTCGTCGGGCGTAAAAACCGAGGCAAGTGACAAGAAGGTTACCGAGCAGTTCGTCCACGATCATTTAAAAATAGGTATAGATTCGTTGCGAATTATCAAGAGGGGCGGTTCGTCGGTAAAGCATTTGAAGTTTTAGGGATTGATAGAGACGCAAAATTTTGCGTCTGTACAATCGGATGAGATATGTTGTTTTGAATATCTGAATTTAGAGATTCAGATATTAGAATTCTGTAGAGACGTTGCGTGCAACGTCTTATCTTATATTTGAACGTATAATTGTGAATTTTGAAAAAATATTATGTTTTTTATCCAAAAATTATTAATTTTGTGTCGGATTTGATTTTGAATTTATGAATCTTTATGATGCTATATATCAGTTGGTTTGTGAAAACGACTGTGTGATAATTCCTGAGTTTGGTGGTTTTGTCATGAATCGTTTTTCGGCCAATGTTGATTTCTCGAAACAGGAATTCTGTCCGCCATGCCGTAAGGTTGCGTTCAACGAAAACCTTTCGTTGAGTGATGGCTTGCTTGTGAACTATCTGTCGCAATCCGAGAATATTTCGTGGGCAGAAGCCGACATGGCAGTAAAGTCGTTCGTTGCCGATTTGAACAGGCAACTGGCTGAGGGCAACACGGTTTCGTTTGATGGGATAGGTGAGTTTTCGCGCAGGACTGGAAATCTGGTCTTTGTGTCGAACGCAAGCAATCTGCTCGACGAATCGTTTGGTTTGTCCACCTTCAATTTCCCGATGCTTCATTCGGCAACTAAGCCGCGCATCGAAAGTGCAATAATAAAGGGCAGTCCCGACAAGAACGGAAAGAAGAACCGCAGAGGTAGAGCTATCGCATGGTCGCTGTCGGCTGTGGCTGTAATTGCAGGACTTGTCTGCATGTCGCTGTATATGGGCTGGTTCGACAGGTTGTTCGGCAATGGCGACGATAATACAATGCTTGCTGGTTTTGGTGTTAGCGCAAACAATGAGCAGGTGGTAGAAGCAACCGAAGAGGTAATTGCTGACGAACAAACTGCCGATTTTGCTGAGGCTCAGGATGTTGTTGCAGAAGAAACAGAATCGCAGGATTTGGCTTCGGATGAAGTTCTTGCTGAAGAAGAGATAACAACCGAAGAAGTTGCCGCAGAAGAACCTGTTGTTGCAAACGTTGAAACTCCTGTTGTTGAGGCTGTTAATGCTTCCGAATACAAGGTTCATATCATTGCTGGTTGCTTCGCAAACTACAGCAATGCCGAAAATGTTTACAAGGATTTGTCATCAAGAGGTCTTTCTCCACAGATATTGCCATTGAACAAGGGTTTGTACAAGGTCAGCGTAAAGGGCTTTGCTACTACTGCTGATGCATGCGCCGAACTTCAGGCTCTCAAGGAGCAGACTGGCAACGACTCGTTGTGGGTGATGAAGATGTAGGGGGGGACGAACAGGCTTGCAGGCTAACAGGCTAACAGTCTTGCCGACAGGCCTACTGGTCTTCCGCTAGACTGGTCTTCCTTTCGCCTTTCCGCCTTCTAGCCTTTTAGCCTTCGTAGTATTCAAACGCATCAATAATATCAAGGTAAACTCCGTCGAAGCCAGCATTGGTTATTCGTGTGAGGTAATCGAAAATAATCGCTTGCCATTCCGCATTCCAGTATTTTACCTTGTAGTTGCCTTTCCATTTGGGGTTTTCCTTGTCGAGCCACGACGGATTTCCGCGTTTCCACGATTTGTCCCAGTAGTAGCGGTAGTCTTCGGCTTCGCCAATCGACATATAGGCTATCACCATGCGTTTCCCTCCGTTTGCCTTTTTGCGAAGCTGTTCGATTTCATTGGTGGAAATTTCTTCTTCGTTTAAGAATAAGTCCATGATTATCAAGTCGTAGTTTGTGGCGCAGACGGCTTCAATGAAATCATGCTTTGTGGGGAAGTTTTCGGGATTGATTAGGTATAGGAAATTTTTGACTTGTCCAAGATTTGTTATGTCGTCGGAGTTCTCGTTTTTGATAGGCGTTTTGGGAATTATATCCAGATTACGGCTTGTGGCTTGAAACGAAACGAAGCCTGCCGATTGGTTTTGCTTCTGCGACGATGCAATGTTTTCGGCAGACGAGCAGTAGTCGGTTGCGAGAACAACTTTTCCGTTTTGTGTAAGTCGCGACAAGTACGATTTCAGATATTCGGTTGTTTTGTGCGGTGTTGCCTTGTCGTCTTTTGCATAGCCGAAAAACAAATCTTCCTGTCCTTGTCCGTCGATTGCCGAAATGTACTCGCTGGCGAGTTGACCGTCGGGAGTTTCGTCGGTACTTATTAATTCTACGCCATTTTGCGCAATTATCTGAAATGCAGGATTTTGCGATTTTGCCTTCTCGCTTATTTTCACTACAAGGTCCCGCATTTCCAGTCGGTAGTCGATGCTTTTGTCCTTCTGGCAGGATAACGACAATGCTGTGATTGTCAGGACGATAATTGCGAGGAAAATGTTTCTCATAATTATCTTATCCCAGCTTTACGTAGTGCGTCGTGGTAGCGGCGGGCATTGGCTTCGTGCTGTGCATTTGTTGTTGCAAAATTGTGATAACCAGAGAAATCCTCTTTGGCGCAG
>JAEEGL014547006.1_pt1 | contig 14736 bp, 10 predicted proteins | sample 9134231 | NCBI WGS metagenome assembly JAEEGL01 (sample SAMN16246548, study PRJNA631951) | gut metagenome | biome: gut microbiome; feature: rumen; material: fiber-attached | host: Bos | place: Iran: Karaj | collected 2018-10 | reverse complement strand
CTTCTCGATGCCTGTGACAGGTACGGAATGTATATGATGGACGAGTATGTGGATATGTGGTACATCCACAAGAATAAGTACGACTACGCCAAGAACGTTGAGAGTAACTATAAGACAGACTTAATGTCAATGGTCGACAAGGACTACAATCACCCCTCGGTAGTGATGTACTCAACGGGCAATGAAGTTGCGGAGACAGGTCAGGAGAAGGGCATAAAGCTCACCGGTGACATGACAAAGTATCTTCACAGCCTTGACGATACAAGGCCTGTGAGCTGCGGCATAAATATCTTTTTCAACTTCCTCTTCTCCATGGGATTTGGCATCTACAGCGACGAGAAGGCAGAAAAAGAGGCAAAGGAAGCAGGAAAGAAAAAGAAGGCTGTAGGAAGTGAGTTCTACAACCAGATGGCTGGAGTCTTTGGAGATACCTTCATGAAGCTGGGGGCAACCATATATCCATGCGATGTAAAGACCAGAGATGCCTACGCCAACATGGACATCGCAGGTTACAACTACGGAATACTGAGATATAAAAAGGATCTCAAAAAGTACCCCGACAGGCTGATCCTTGGAAGCGAGACTTTCTGCAAGGACGCCTACAAATTCTATGAGTTTGCCAAGAAAAATCCCGGAGTTGTGGGTGATTTTGTCTGGGCAGGACAGGACTACATCGGAGAAGCGGGAATAGGTTCCTGGGAGTATGAGGACTACGCACCCCTTGACGCTGACAAGGCCGGGTGGCTCACAGCAGGTTCAGGTCGTCTTGACATAACAGGAAGAGAGCTGGGAGAAGCCTACTACACAAGGGTTGCCTTTAACAGGGAAAAGGGACCTGTGATCGCTGTAAGGCCGGTTTACCAGACTGGAAAGCACTCCCCATCCGCGTGGAAGATGTCAGATGCCATGAGGAGCTGGTCCTACAGGGGATGTGAAGGAAATACCGCAGAAGTTGAAGTTTACGCCAGGGCAAGTGAGGTTGAGCTCTTTGTTGATGGAGAGTCTGTGGGAAAAAAGAAATCATCCGGGGACTGCATATTCCGCTTTAAGACCACCTATAAGAGTGGAACCATAGTGGCAATTTCCTATGACAAAAACGGAGCTGAGATAGGGCGGGATATGCTGACAACTGCAGGTGAGGATACGCTTCTTACAATTGCTCCTGAAGAGGAGAGAGCACAAAAGGGCCATCTGTCCTTTGTGAGAATATCCCTCACTGATAAGGACGGAATAGTCAAGACTATGGAGAAGGACAGAATTAAAATAGCTATAGAGGGGGGCGAACTTGTGGCCTTCGGAAACGGCTGCCCCTACAATAAGGACGGGTATCTGGGAGATGAGACCTTTACATATTACGGTGAGGTGCTTGCTATCGTAAGAGTCATGGAAGATGAAGTAAAGATAAAGGCAACAAGGTCAAACGGCGAGGTGTATTGCAAGACGATAAGCTGCTGACTGAGCTGTGACAATATGGGATGACAGACTACACATGATATATAGAGTACAGGAATAATACTATGTTTCGAATTAAAAGATTTACAGTTGAAAATTTGGAAGCGGGATGCGTAACGGACAACACTCATCCTACTTTTTCGTGGTCAGTAGAAAGCGACAGGAACGGTACGGTTATTACCAGGCAGGTAATAACTGTAGGGGATTTCAAAAAGGAGATAACAGGCGCTCAGAGTTATATCTATGATGGGCCGGGGCTTTTGCCTTACAGCATGTATACTGCAACGATCAGTATCACTGACGACGCCGGCAACACGGCTGAGAAGAGTGCATGCTTTGAGATGGGCAAACTCTCCGACAAGTGGACCGCAAAGTTTATAACTGACGGAAGCTATAAGTTTACAGAAAAGAAAGTATCCCCAAAGGTCATGACATTCAGGAGGAAGTGGAGTGCTCCTAAACCTGTAAAGTCTGCCAGAATATACTCCACCGCCATTGGCATTTACAGGATAGATATAAACGGACAGAAGGTGGGAGAGGATTTCCTCACACCCGGCTTTACCTCCTACAAGACTAATCTGCAGTATCAGGTCTACGACGTGACAGATATTGTTAAAGCCTTTGATTTTGCAGACATTGTTGCCACAGTATCAGGCGGCTGGGCTGTTGGCTCTTTTGTCTTTTCCAGGGTCAACAGGGTTACTGCCGACAAGCAGAGCTTTATGTGCGAGCTGAGAGTAGAGTACGAGGATGGAGAAAAAGAGGCGATGGGAAGTGATGATTCCTGGCTTGTCTCCATGGATGGTCCGTTTCTGTCGGCTGACATATATGACGGCGAGGAGTTCGACGCAAGGAAGAGGCTGGAGGATATGTCTTTTCACAGAGCCTCTGTATCAGAGCTGTCATTTGCTCCGGGTATTGTGGCGGATTACGGCTCCCCGGTCAGGGAGCATGAGACCTTTGAGCCTGTTTCTGTAAAAGAGATCGGGGATGAGATCATCTATGATTTCGGACAGAATTTTGCCGGGCTCGTGCATCTTTCGATAGATGGAGTAGCGGGGCAGGAGATTGTTGCGCGACACTCAGAGGTGCTTCACCCGGACGGAAGGCTCAACACAGATTTCCTAAGGTCCGCCAAGGCAAGGATAAGATATATCTGCAGAGATGGCCTCCAGGAGTACTTCCCCAGCTTTACTTACATGGGCTTTAGGTATGTGAGCGTCAGAGGGATAGACAGGGACAAGGTGAAGGTAACTGCCAGAGCGCTCTACTCAGATGTGGCAGACAACGGTTCTTTTACCTGCTCCAATGAGATGATAAACCGCCTTCAGGAAAATATAAGGTGGGGCGCCAAGTCCAACTTTGTTGACATTCCTACTGACTGCCCCCAGAGAGATGAGAGGATGGGCTGGACCGGAGATATAGCTGTGTTTGCCAGGACTGCGGCCTACAATTATGATGTCAGCAGATTCCTCTCAAAGTGGTTGAGGGACATGAGGGCGGAGCAGAAAAAGACCGGCGGTATTCCCAACACCATTCCCTCTCAGGGGTACGGATTCCCTGTGACCATGCCCGTGATCGCGGTGGACTTCTGGGGAGATGCCTCAGTCCTTGTGCCCTACGCTGAGTATCTGGCAAGGGGTGATGTGAGAGTCCTCTCCGACAACTATGAGATGATGAAAAAATATGTGGATGCCTGCAGGTTCTGGGCGAGGCTGCTTAGCTTTGGGAAACACAGGTATTTGTGGAATACCCTGTCCAGCCTGCACTTCGGAGACTGGGTGGCTCCGGATGTTCCCAAAATGAGTCAGTGGCAGGGACGCAGCAAGTGGACAGCGACGGCAAGTCTGTCAAACACATCACACCTCCTATACAAGATAGCACTTATCCTTGGGAAAACAGATGACGCACGTCTCTACAAAACCATATCAAAGAGGGCAGCAGATGCCTACAGGAGCATTCTGACGGACGGAAAGGGGAGACTGAGGAAAGAGTTCCAGACCGCCTATGTTCTTCCTATCTACTTTAATATGTTCAGGGGAAAAGAGAAGAGGAAGGCAGCAGACAACCTGGCAGAGCTTGTCAGGAAAAACGGCTACAGAATAGGTACGGGATTTCCCGGAACACCATATATCCTCTTTGCTCTTGCAGACAACGGGCACCAGGAAGAGGCCTTTAAGATGCTGACTGAGGATGCGTGTCCATCCTGGCTCTACGAAGTTAAGATGGGAGCCACCACTATATGGGAGAGATGGGACGGACTTGATGAAAACGGAAACTGCCCCATAGGAGATGACGGCACAGACACAATGATATCCTACAACCACTACGCCTCAGGTGCGGTGGGCGACTTTTTATACAGAAGGATTGCGGGCATTGAGCCCATAGAGGCAGGGTATAAGAGCTTTAAGATAAAGCCTGTCATTGGAGGCGGGTTAACTTCGGCTGAGGGCAGACTTATGACTCCTTACGGCGAGATTGTGAGTTCCTGGAAAATAGATGGAGATAACTTTTGCATCACTGTCAGGGTGCCTGTCGGCAGCAGATGTACACTCGATCTGCCTGATGGCAGCAGGAGAGAGCTTGACAACGGAAGCTATGAATTTGCCTGCCAATATATATTAACAAAAAGGTAGTAGCATCAATGGATAACAACAGACTTGTTAAAAATATAATATTGGGGATCATCTGCGTCCTGGCTGTAGTTCTTTTCATATACAGAGAAGCTGCATATATGGTTCTTAGGAACCTCACTGCAATGCATATCGATATGGATGAGAACAGCACCTGGTCAGGGGGGAAGAGCTATGTGAAGATCCCCTATGCAAGTGACTCTGATTCGCAGTATCTTGATCTCTATGTTCCCGATTCTGCGCTCAATAAGGACAATCCCAAGCTCTTTGTGATGGTCCACGGCGGTGGCTTTATCTACAATGACTCCCAGTCAAGGCAGGCACAGCTCATGTACAGGTATTTCAGGGACAATGGCTTTGCCTGTGCGACTGTGAATTACAGGCTGGCTCAGGAGGCTGCGTTCCCCGGAGCTCTTTCAGATGTCAAGGCGGCAGTGAGGTTCCTCCGGGCACATGAGGAGGAGTACGGATATGATGCCTCAGGCATTGCTATCTGGGGGGAATCCGCAGGAGGCTACCTTGCAGTTGCGGCTGCTGTAACAAATGATGATGAGTTCATGGATGTTGAATATATCGGTCAGAAGGAGATCGAGGACAGACTTGGGGAGAAGGTCTCAGCCCTGATCGATGTCTGTGTTGACTACTACGGCTGCATAGAGCTGTCACAAAAGGATGATGACTGGAAGACACTTAAGGTTCCGGGATTCATAATAGATGTGGCAAACAGCTGGTTAAAGACCGATGTACTAGGTGAGTATCCGGATGTGGAATCCTTCTGGTTAAGGTGCGACGTATCCACCGCATCAAGGGAGGAGATGTCAAAGAGCGACCTCTACACCTACATAAGTAAAAATCTTAAAGGCAGCGGCCTGAAGTTCTGGATCTCTCACGGAGACTGCGATATCACCGTACCGATACTTCAGTCCGAGAGACTCTATGGCACATTAAAAGATCTTTTACCTGAAGAAAACATAGTCTATCACGTGGTAGAAGGTTCCGGACACGCCGGAGACATGATGTACACGGATGCGGAGCTGTCGAACATTAAAGCATTTTTAATCGATAATTTATAGTATAATGATGTTACCGACAAAAGCAGGGACTGCTTGTGCACTTTTTGCAACCCCGGCTCAACCACTGCTTTTGTAGGCAACGTCATATAATTAGTGGAGAGAGTAATGCACAAACTTGCAGTAGTTGATGATGATGCCAATTACCGGAAGGAGATAGTAGAACTGTTAGAGAGGTATGAGGCTGAGTTTAAAGAGAACTTTACGATAGTGCAGCACACTGACGGCGATGAACTTCTTGATAACTACAAGCCCGATTTCGACATCATACTCCTGGATATTGAGATGGAGTTTGTGGACGGGATGACGGCGGCCCACAAGATCAGGGAAGTGGATCAGGATGTCATCATTATATTTATCACCAACATGCCGCAGTACGCCATCAAGGGGTATCAGGTAGGGGCTCTGGATTATATCTTAAAACCCCTGAATTACTATGCCTTCTGCCAGACTTTAAAGAGAGCGCTCTCCCGCAGACAGAGCACGGACAAGAGGTACATAATCGCCGGCGAGAGGGGCGTAAAACAGAAGATAGATGTCTCGGAAATTCTCTATGTGGAAGTCATAAACCACGATCTTATTTTTCACACCAAAAACGGAAATATCAACGGCAGGGGTACCATGAGGGAGACCATGGAGGAACTGAAGGGTCTTGACTTTTTCCAGTGCAACAAGGGATACCTCATCAATCTTGAATATGTAGATGCGGTCTCCGGAAATGATGTGGTCATTGGAGATGAGTACCTTCAGGTCTCAAGGGCAAAAAAGAAACCGCTTATTGATGCTCTCAACGAATACATGGGAAAGATAGGACACTGAGTTGGAAATCGGAATCAGATTAGTATCAAACATTGATAACACGCCGGGAGTGTGGTATGCAATTGCCTATTTTCTGAGCGCTGTACTATTTCTTCACTTTAACCACAACACCAGAAAGGGACTTCCCAAGTGGATCCCCATAAGCGCCCTTGGGATTTTTCTTGCCTTCTTTATGCACGTCACCAGTGGCTGTTACGGGCTTTTGTATGTGGTTGTCATGCTGGTGGTGGTCACCTGTATCTATCTTATTTTCAATCACGCTCTGGAGGGGGACTTCAACAAAAAGGCCTACTACACCATAAGGGCATTTATGCTTGGTGAGATGATGGCATCGGTTGGCTGGCAGATATTTTACTACGGCATCAACACCATGCATGTGAGCACAGATTATTTTCATCAGACTGTGTCAATGGTTCCCGCCTATTTCCTGATCATCCTCATTGCAGTGTTTTTTGAAAAGAGACATGAGAGGAGGAACAGGGATCTTATAATCGGGAGAAAAGAGCTTGTCATTGTCTTTCTGGCTATGCTGGTTCTATACAGTATCAGCAATCTATCCTATGTTGTTACGGGAACTCCCTTCACCACAGAGCACACCTCGGAGCTCTTTATCATAAGGACAATCATAGATTTTACAGCAGTGGTTACTCTCTATCTCTACCACGAGCTCCTTCAGCAGACAGTTGAGAAGGTGGAGGCTGAAACCCTCAAGAACATGCTGCAGATGCAGTACAGCCAGTACCAGATCCAGGAGGAGAGCATGGCACTGGTGAACCAGAAATATCACGACCTAAAGCACCAGATACTTGCGATCAAGGCCGGCCCCTTACAGGAGAACAACACGGAGTATCTCGATCAGATGCTCCACGACATCAAGAGATATGAGACCAGCTACGCTACAGGCAACAGGGTGCTTGACACCATGCTCTCAGCCAAGGCCATGAACTGTCAGGCCAGGGGGATAGAGCTCACCTGTGTTGCGGACGGCTCGGTCCTAGAGTTCATGAATCCAATGGATGTGAGCGCCCTCTTTGGAAATGCCCTGGACAACGCCATAGAGAGCGCGGAGCAGATTCCCAATAAAGAGGAGAGGCTCATCCATCTGACGGTGGACAGACAGAAGGGCTTTGCAAGGATTTACGTGGAAAACAGATATATCGGCAAGATCAAGTTCAGGCACGGTCTTCCCGTCACCACCAAGTCCGACGTGAACCTCCACGGCTACGGTTCGAGGAGCATGAAGAGCATAGCCGAAAAATACGGAGGATCCATTCAGGCAACTGCTGAGGATGGATGGTTCAAGCTTTCAATTCTCATTCCATGCATCTGAGGAAACACTGATTAAATTAGTGTTTCCTTAGTCACTAAATACAATTCACGACTAAAAAACGACTGTTCCCGCGGACGGCCGTTTTTTTGTTTCAGGGCTGGTATATTAGACTTAGAAGTTTTAAAGAAAGACGTACCAAATGTAACAAGGAAGGAACTACAGATGAAAAGTAAAAAAGAAACGATATGGGAGAGTCCTCTTCTTGCAAGCGCAGTAAAGACGGATGACGTTAGGATGCCGGAGATGCTTATCGGGTATCTTGTGGGCCCCTTCGGAGCGCTGCTGTCATCGGGGATTTTTACCAGCATGCTTCAGAAGTACTTAAATGAAGTGCTGGGCCTCTCCAACAGCTTTTTGACAGCGCTGCCCCTTGTTTCAACGATTTTTATAATCATTGCAAACCTTATAGTGGGACAGCTCATTGAAAAGACAAGAGTCCTCGCTGGAAAGGCCAGGCCTTGGATACTCTTATCCGCAGCCACACTCTCAATTGCGTCGATCCTGATGTTTATTGTCCCCGCAGAGGGAGTTGCCAGGATGGTCTGGATAGCCATAGCCTACAACCTTTTCTATTCGGTTGCTTTCCCAATCTACAACACGGCCAACGCCACCATGGTACCTGTATCAACCAGGGATGGGGAAAAGAGAAGCGTGCTGGCATCACTTTCCAACATAGCAGGCCTTGGGGTAATGGGAACAGGTTCAATGGTATTTCCGATACTGGCCTCCAATATTCTGAAAAACGACCAGTCAAAGTGGCTGATGATAATGATATTTGTGGCCATCATCTCAGTGCTCACCATCATCCTGCAGTACAAGTTCACCAGGGAGAGGGTGACTGAGGAGGATCTTAGGGCCGGGAATGCAGATTCAGCAAAAGAGTCGGTAAGCATGAAGGAGCAGCTTACTGCCGTTACTTCAGAGAAGTGGTGGTGGATAGTAATTATCTTTTACCTGCTGTTTCAGTGGTCCGGTGCCATCAAGAACGGATCCATGACACAGTTCTGTGAGTGGGTTGTTGGACTTGATATTGTGGGAGGTGACTGGGGCGTTGCCCAGACAGCACTTGCGATTGCGGGAGCTCTCCCCATGACGGCAGCCGTCCTCTTTGTGGTTCCCCTGTCCAATAAGATAGGCAAGGCGAAGACCACTTCAATATTTATGTTTGTGGGATTCCTGGGAGGTGTTCTTGCAGGGCTTTTTTCTGAAAATCTCGTTCTGGTGGGAATAGGAGTCGGCATCAAGTGCCTGGGCTCATCCCCGGCGGCATACCTGATCCTTGCCATGATCGCTGATGTCATAGATCACATCGAGTACAAGACTGGCATCAGGACCGACGGACTTACAATGTCGATCTACTCGTCTCTGATGGTTGCATCATCCCCAATAGGGACATCAATACTGAACGCGCTCCTTGGCGCAGCGGGCTTTGATCCCACGCTTGTTTTCGGAGAGGGAATGCAGTCTGCATCTGCCAGGATGGCGCTGTCCGTATCCTATATCTGGATCGAGACTATCTGCTATGGCATAGGAGCTCTTTTGATACTGCTCTTTACCGTTGAAAAGAATCTGAAGGCTGAGCAGGAGGAGATCAGGAAAAGAAAGGGTCTGTGACAGCAATTCCGTTTGCGTCAAAAATCTGACAGATGACGAAGACGGTGAAAAAAAGTAAATGTCAGAGAGTAATATTACGATCGAAGGTAAACAAATAATTATTCTATATAGGAGGGAATGTATGGAAGGGAAACATTCTTTTAGAAAATGGAGAGGATTTGGCGCTATCTCAGCGTCGCTTCTTTCGATAGCTGTAGGTGGTGTTGCAATAGTAAATGCCAACGCTGCGTTTATCAACTCTCGTCTCGGAACTACAAATATCAAGCTGGTAGAGACAGGAGACGGCACGCAGAATACCGACTACTTCAGGTCGGAGTTTGGAAGCCTCTCAGATCTTGTAGCTGCAAAAGAGGAACTTGCTGAGCAGATCGGATCAGAGGGAGCAGTACTTATCAAGAATATCAATTCAGCTCTCCCCATGAGCAAGTCAGCGACTGTCACAGTATGGGGCATGAACAGTGTAAATCCTGTGCTTGGCGGAATGATAGGATCATCCGTAGCAGTAAATGCCGATGCAGGGCAGAAGTCTTATGGCCTGCTGGAGGCGCTTGAGGCGAAGGGAATATCTGTCAACACTAAGATGACAGACCTCTATAACAGTGATGCCGCGCAGGCAAGCGGAAAGAGAGTTATTCAGCCCAGCTTTGGACCTATCTACGAAGATCCTTCTGTCTACGGCGTAGGAGAGATGGATCCTTCATATTACACAAGTGATGTGCTCTCATCTGCTGACAATACAGTGGCCATCTGCTTTATATCAAGAGGAAGCTCAGAGGCTGCAGACTATTCGGTAAATATGACATCTCCTGAAGGAGACGGAGATACCTACGATGTGCCGCTGGCTCTTTCAACTTACGAAAAGGCAATGATCGAGCAGGCCAAGGCACACAGCAGCAAGGTGATAGTGATGCTCAACTCCTCCAACGCAATGGAGATAGAGGAACTCAAACAGGACGCTGATATAGATGCCATCCTTTGGGCAGGAGATCCCGGAGCATACGGGTTCCTGGGAGTAGTGGATGTACTCACCGGAGATGTCAACCCCTCGGGACACCTTATTGACACTTATGCAGTCAGCTCCACATCATCACCTGCAATGGTGAACTTCGGAGTTTACAGCTACAGCAATGCATCCAATTCCGGCGGATCCGACGCCATGAGCTCAAACAACAAGTCAGACTGGTTTGTGGTTGAGGGAGAAGGAATCTACAACGGATATAAATACTATGAGACCCGTTATGAGGATGAGATCCTCGGACAGGGAAATGCCACAGGCAAGGAGGGTTCTTCAACCGGAAAGGCATGGAACTATGTCAATGAAGTGAGCTATCCCTTCGGATACGGCCTTTCCTACACAACCTTTGAGCAGAAGCTTGAAAATGTTGATGTGCAGATTGGAGGAGAGTCAACAGCAACCGTCAGTGTTAAGAATACAGGATCTGTCCCCGGAAAGAGTGTTGTGCAGCTGTATGTACAGGCACCATATACGGAGGGCGGACTTGAAAAATCAGCTATACAGCTCGTTGGATTTGGAAAAACATCTGAGCTTAAGGCCGGGGAATCAGAGAAGGTTACAATCTCTTTTGACGCATCCTGCTTTGCAAGCTACGACGAGGAGACTGCCAACGCCCTTGGAACTACAGGTGCATGGGTACTGGAAGCCGGCGACTACTATTTCTCTGTAGGAAACGGTGCACATGAGGCTCTCAATAACGTGCTGGCTGCCAAGACAGGATCTGAGAGTGGTCTTGTGAAGATTACAGATGATGAGGTGATCTCAGGAAACGCTGCATTTAAGTGGAGTCTTGGAACAACAGATACAACCACATATTCCGCAAATGTTGAGAACCAGCTTCAGGATATGGACATCAACAAGCAGATCGCTGACACTGTAGAGTACACCACCAGAGCAGACTGGACTAAGGGCTGGACGAGCATTGACAGCATCACTCCTGTGGAATCCATGATGACAGGGCTGGGCAATGAGAACTATCAGCTAACTGCAAACGGCGACGGTGTTACCTGGGGAGCTGACAACGGCCTTACCATCCTTGACATGATACAGCTTGATGAAAGAGGCAACTATGCAGGTGTAAAAGACTTTGACGACCCGGCATGGGATCAGCTTCTCGATGAGATAACCCTCGATGAGGCGATACAGTTCATAGAAAAAGGCGGAGATGATGTGGAGAATATCGATTCGATTCTCTTAAACAGAACCTATGCAAATGACGGCCCTATAGGATATACCTCAGACCAGGTTTCCGACTATACCTACAGGTGGTCCAAGTCCAACTCAGGTGAGGCCACATACACAACTACCCAGGATGATAAGGCTACCTACACAATGTCAACAATGCCTACAGACCCTGTAGTTGCTGCAACATTTAACGCAGAACTTGCACAGAGAGAAGGAGAACTGTTCGGAGAGGATGCACTCTGGTCAAATGAAAGTTCCCTGTTTGCTCCCGGTATGAACCTCCACAGAACACCTTACTGCGCAAGGAATCACGAGTACTATTCTGAGGATCCTATGCTCACATCCCTTATCGGAACAGCAGTGTGCGTGGGCGGTGAGAAAAAGGGAACAATGATGGAGCCCAAGCACTTTGCTTTCAACCATCAGGAGTCCAACAGATCAGGTGTTTCGACATTTATGAATGAGCAGGCTGCAAGGGAGAACGAGCTTCGCTGCTTCCAGCAGGTTATGAGCTCAAACTCATGCCAGGGAATCATGACGGCATTCAACCGCGCCGGAACAGTTTATGTGGGAGCTTACAAGAACCTTCTTGTTAACATAGCAAGGAACGAGTGGGGCTATACCGGCTGGTTCAACACAGATATGATAAACGGAACAGAGTACATGAACTGGCGTGACATAACTGCAGCAGGCGGTGGAAACTGCCTCACAACTTCAGCTTATGACAGCTCGGTTATTGGAACCATGGCTGCATCCAAGAGCAAGATCGCCAAGGATACACAATTCCAGCAGATGATGAAGTACAGCCTTAAGTACTGGATGTACAACCTGGCAAGTTCCAATGCCATGAACGGTATCAGCAAGACAACCAAGATCAAGCATGTCCTGACATGGTACCAGATGCTTCTTATGGGAGTAGCATTAGTGACAGGAATTCTGACAGCAGTGTTCTCAGTAATGGGAGTAATTACAGCAAAGAAAAATAAGGAGGAAGCATGATGAAACAGGGAAAGAAAAGAGGAGCGTTCTTTACGCTGATAGCCGGTATTATGGCGTTTGCTGCATGCATAGTTTATATTTTCGTAATGTATAAGCTTCCTGTTGTGTTTATTGCCCTCTTACTGGCGGCAGCTGCCTCTTGTGGAGCATTTATGAGTGTCAACAAAATACTCACAACTCTGGCACCCGCACTGATAGCTTTTTTGTCCGCAACAGCAATAATCTGGGCTGTCAACCCAATGGTCAACCAGCTCGGATATGTAGTGTCGGGTCTGGATGATATCAGTACAGTTATGCCGCTTCTGATATCGGCAGGACTCATGGTATGCGCCATGATAGTAGGGATCATAGCATCCTTCATGCCTCAGAATACTGCAGAGTGTGTAAAGAATACAGTTGATGCTTAAAATGATGCAGTTCACGAAGGCGGCATTCACGCAGGTGCATTACGTGATAAGGTACTATCACAAGATGGCAGCAGGGACTGCACAGAAAAACATATAAGAAAAAAGAGAGGATATTTTTTATGAAAAAGAGAATACTTTCAGTAGTACTGGCAGCAATGATGGCAATGGCAACACTTACTGCATGCGGATCAGGCAGCGGCAAGAGCGCAGAGGTTTCAGCAGAGGCCAAGGCAGAGGCTCAGGCCCAGCTCGACGCACTTGGACTTAAAAAGGATTTTGATCCCAATACAGAGTATGCTGATTACACTCTTGTAGATTATGAGATCGCTGACATCGGAGCTCAGTTTGTTGCAACAGTATCAAGATCATCAGATGGCAAGAAGTATGAGATCCACTGCAACTTCTACGGCGATGAGCAGTTATCTGTGTACGATAACGGAAAGGTTACAGAGGACAAGACCGGATTCATGGAGACAGACACACCTCTTATCGTTGAGAAGGCAGAGAAACAGGGAATCTGGGTACCAACCAAGTAATTTGGATTTGATAGATAACATACACGGTCTGAAAACGGGATATGGCTTTTAGTCAGTCCCGTTTTCTATATAATTAGGAAGAGTCTTTATGAAAAAGAGATGTTTTAATCCATATCTCCCAAGCTGGGAGTACATACCGGATGCCGAGCCCCACATAGTCGGCGACAGGGTCTATATCTACGGATCCCACGATCTGTTTAATGCGATATCTTTCTGCATGGGAGATTATATCTGTTACTCGGCGCCTGTAGATGACCTGTCGGACTGGAGATATGAGGGAGTGATATACAAAAGGGAGCAGGATCCTTCTGCCAGAGGACCGAGGTTCTTGATGGGGCTTGCAGCTCCTGACATGGTGCAGGGCCCCGATGGCAGGTTCTATCTCTATTACTTTATGGGCGGAACAAAAAAGATATCCGTCGCGGTCTGCGATGAACCTGCCGGAAAGTACAGCTACTACGGTGATGTACAATATCCTGACGGGACGCCCGTAGGTCTTAGAGGAGAGCCGCTTATGTTTGATCCGGGGCTCCTATTGGATGATGATGGGAGGCTGTACCTCTACGAGGGTTTTGCCCTGGAAAACAATCCGATCCTTCTAATGGGGAGCAGGGCTACCCGCAAAGGGCCGCTCTGTTTTGAGCTTGACACCGGGGATATGCTGACTGTGAAACAGGGACCGCAGTACATAGGAGTCGGAGCCCTTGATGGCGGAGATGAGTCCGGGTACAGGGGACATCTCTTTCTGGAAGCCAGCTCCATGAGGAAGTTTGATGGGAAGTACTATTTCATCTACAGCTCCCTTAACAGCCATGAACTCTGCTACGCGGTGTCAGACAGGCCGACCGGGGGCTTTACCTTTGGTGGAACTCTTGTATCCAACGGAGATATAGGTCTGTCAGGAATAACAGATATGAAAAATGCAAGGAACAATACGGGAAACACTCATGGGAGTCTTATTAAGATAGGGGAGAGGTACTTTGTCTTTTACCACAGACAGACAAACAGAAAGCAGTCATCGAGACAGGCCTGTGCTGAGGAGATAAGATTTGAGAACGGAAGGTTCTACCAGGCGGAGATGACCAGCATGAGCTTTACCCCGGGAGCTCTTCCTGGAAGAGGAGAGTACCCCGCCTACATAGCCTGCAATCTCTACGGACGGGATGGAACCAGATTTCTGTCTATGATAAAACACCCCGAGGGGAAAACACCCTACATAACCCAGGAGGGCAGGGACAGAGAGGAAGGTCCTGATCAGTTTATCAGAAATTTCTGCGACGGCTCGGTTGCCGGCTTTAAGTACTTTGATCTCTCCGACACCGGCAGCATCTCAATCCGCCTTAGGGGGAAAGGAGAGGGAAGGATTGTCATAAGAACGTCCGAGGACGGCGAGGAGCTTGCGAGTATAAGCGTATCTTCTAAAGAGAGTTCCCTTAAGGAATACTCCGGTTGCCTGCCGCAGCTCTCTTCGAGGGAGGCGCTGTTTTTTGAGTTTTTGGGGAAGGGAAGGTTTGATTTCCTGTCTTTTGAACTGAGGTAAGACAAGGGGACGGTTCTTTTGACTGTAAGACATGGGGACGGTTCTATTGAATGGTTTAGAAATGGCTAAACCAGTCAAAAGAAAAGTCCCAATGTCTTACAGTCAAAAGAAAAGGCCCCATGACTTATACGCGACT
>JAEEGL014000001.1_pt1 | contig 14736 bp, 10 predicted proteins | sample 9134231 | NCBI WGS metagenome assembly JAEEGL01 (sample SAMN16246548, study PRJNA631951) | gut metagenome | biome: gut microbiome; feature: rumen; material: fiber-attached | host: Bos | place: Iran: Karaj | collected 2018-10 | reverse complement strand
TTGCCTGCCAGAAACGTTATTGTCGCAAATGATGCCTCAGTCTCTGCAGAGCAACCGATAAATGCTGTATAGTAATCAAGATTGTAATCATCAGTTAAATATCTGAATGGGAATCTGTCGCCAAATAATAGTACGTTTGTATCTGATGATGATATAGCTGATTCATATTCTGCATCAAGAGCATTAAGTGTATCTATATATGAAGAAGCATTTTCCCTGTATGTATCTGCATTGTCAGGGTCTGCCTTGGCAACAGCCTCTGCAATGACATCAGTAAGCACTGCCGCATTGTTAAGAGAGAGCCATACATCCTCATCGTACTCAGGGCCTTCCTCTTCTTCGCCCTCTTCTTCCTCTTCCTCGCCTTCCATGCCTTCCACGAGTTCCTCTTCCTTGACTGCATCGCCGAGTTCATCAAGAAGGTCTATCACTATCATATCACTGTTGGTTGCTTCCTTCAGGGCATCCTCTACCCACTCGTCAGACTCTCCGCCTACATATATGAAGATATCGCAGTTTGATACCTTAACGATATCAGCAGCAGTAGGCTGGTAGCTGTGGAGATCCACACCTGTATCGAGGAGCATTGTCACTGATGCACCGGCAGGATTGTCACCGAGTACATTCATCACCCAGTCATACTCCGGAAATATTGTAGTCACGATGCTGAGTCCTTCACCTGTTAAAGCCTTGTCATCAGTTGCATTTCCGCACGCACATAAACAAATTGCAGCAAGTATTAAAGCTGCAGATAATATATATAATTTTTTCATTATTAATCTCCTGAGAATCTTTATTAATATATTTTAATAATTAAGAAAGAACGCCTCAATCGTTAAGCCTTACCTTTTTAGATATGGGAGTTTCAAATATAAGATTATTCTCTGAAAAAATAAATGATACAGCAAAAAGAACTGCCGGAAGCAATATAAACACGGAATCGTTTACATCTCCGGACTGCTGTCTCAATGAATTTTCACACTGATGAATAATGGTACATACAGAACAGTGCTCGTCGTGACAGTCATGATGACCTGCCTCAACTGCCATAAAGAGAGACGTACAGAGCGCGAAAAATACAACAAAAAACGCCAGCACATAAGCCGTTATTCTCTTGTTAAATCCGTTTCTGAATCGTAACACGACGCCTGTCTCCTTTTTTGACCTTCATAATACTACAACAATATGTTTAAAAATGCAAAAGAGTGGCAAATTTGCCACTCCTTTTATCCCGCAAAATAATCTTAATTAAAATGTAACTGTCTCAGGTGCCTTTGTAAATGAAGAGAATGTAGCAGTGGCATCCTTGAAGTAAAATACCTCAGTATTGCCATCATCCTCAGAGTACATACCGCGAAGATGAGGATAAGCATCTAGCATAGACTTTCTCGCCTCTCTGTTGTCATCCTCTATGAGCTTGCCTGATACACGGAGCCAGTCACCATCCTTGAATGCACATATCTCCACATTGGGATTGGCATGAATCTGCTTTGATACATCCTTGGACTTGCCTGTCTGGATATAGAGCTTGCCTTCAAATACATTAACTGTACCAAAGGGACGTACTCTCGCCTGATCTCCGTCTACTGTTGCTAAATAATATGTTCCTGCTTCCTTTAGAAAATTAACTACTTTTTCCATGGCATGATTCCTTTCTTAGAAAATATATAATACTGTAAATATTATACCATTATTTTTTGGTAAGGATACTTGATCCCTTCAGGAATATACTCCACCCCACAACATTCACGCACTCGGCTATCCAGTTCATTGAGCTCTTCTGGAAATCCCTCGATGAGAGATATCCCATCATAAGCATGAACACGAATGTAATAATAAACAGCACCATCGCTGAGGTCTTCTTACGACGCTTGGCCTCAACGGATAATCCGACACACATACCGAGTATACCGAGAATAGAGAGCCCGACAAAAATCCCCGTACCAGTGAAAACAACAGGGGCAACACTGTATACGGAATCAACCTTCTGGTCCACAAATACCATGGCGGTAAGAGCTATACCCGCAAGAAGGAAGCCTACGGACTGCATGGGGAAAAAGCTTTGGTTCAGTCTGTCGAAATCGCAGATGTTCAGTGCATATAAAAGTTTCCATGTTGCCTTGAAAAGTCCCGCTGTAATACTCATAATCGTACCGGCCGAGAATAAAGCAAACGCACCTTTGCTCATACTGTAGTAAAGTCCTCTCTGCAGTATTATGGCAGACACGCAGTAAAGTATTACCGGAATGTAATCAAATAATGCCATGGGTAGAGAAATCATTGAAACCTCCTTCTAAGTAAAGCATCCTACTCTTCACGTTCTATCTCAGCTTTCAGATAAATATTATTATTAGCACCTTTTCGCACAGGCGTAATCTTTTCCTTATCCGTGAGCTGTTTTATATATTGTCTGGAACAATTAAGCATCTGCGAGGCTTCCGCAGTATCGGCAAGACGGTCGCTGATAAACCCTTTTAAGTCATCATATGATATGCCGAGTTCTTTCCCCGTCTTTCGCAGGATTTCGGCAGAAATAAAATGCTCCCGGCCCCACTCTATTCCGTTGCCACCGGGGGACACACTGACTCTCCGAAAGATTTCTTCATTGCCTAATATGTTCAAGTAAAGTCTATCATCTTTACAAAGTTTCTCAATATCCACGGAAACACTTTTTCCATCATTAAAGAATACGGCGGCTCTGTTATTTTTTAATGCCATCACATCAAGGACTTTCCCGGTTAGGCGCTTCCGTATCTCCTCTGAAATATCCTTTTCGGATATGCGTACCAGATACAGTTCATCCTGAGCACATCGCCCCTCACTGAGTAACAGGAGCTTGTATTCATCATATTCTTTTAGGCCGTTTTCTTTAAGGACACTTCCAAGGTTTTGCCTGTCAGGCGGAATAATGCGCTGACTGACAAATTTGCCGCTCCACTCTGAGTCTATACTGTAGATACCCCTTTTTACAAAACCCGAAAAGATAAAGGGGCACGTCCATTCATCCGTATCTTCCATTAATTCTGTGAAGAACCTTTTGCTTGCCTCATAATAGAAAAGGTATCCCAGCAGTCTGCCTTGCTGTGCTTTATCGCGAATCTCAAATTCTGCCAAGAGCTCCCCACCTTCCCCATATCATTGATTTCATCTTAACAATATATGCCGATCCTATTATTGTCTCCAGACCTTCAAACATTTTATCCAAATCGGTTTCAGTCAAATCAAGCAGTTCTTTCAAAAAAGACTTGGGTATACTCCTGACATTCTCAAGTGTACTGTTAGTTCCCACAAAAGCCTGAACCCGCCTGTCCTCCATCACATCAAAATCATTAAGTTCATCCTCTGTATGACATCTGCACACAAGACTGAGGCCGTGATCAAACAGAGGGGCCAGACGAACAGCTTTGGTCTTTGAATTGCGGAGCACTTCGATATTTGCCCCGTGGCGGTCTCTGTTAAGGACAAGATAGTCGATTAAAAACATCTCATATACATACTTCTCCCAGCCCATACGCCTGCAAAAATCAAACGGTGATTCGTCGTTTTCCCTGTTCATGATAAAGTAATCCTCTAACGGAATCTTGCTCTCATCAGCTTCTTTATAATCTTCAGATTGGCACAGATATGTCTCATAATCCCTGCCATCTACTGTAACCATGGCGTGAATAAGTGTGTATTCAAGGTGCTCTATACCAAAGAAATCAAGCAAACGCTGTACCACAATTTCATTTATACACTCATGACCGATTATTCCTTTAACCGGGTCACTGTCTGATAATTTATAATATTTTTTCTTCTTCCCAGTATCATCGTAGGACTTCAAAAAAGAACCCGCTGTGCCCGAAGACTTACGCGTCCTGGCCCAGTTAAGATATCGCATATCATTGAGTTCTAGTATGATGTCGTTCATTTTGGGATTCTCCATTTTACTTGACGGTTGTCAAGCATTTGTAATTATAGGATATGAATTTACTTGACATTTGTCAAGTAACTAAAAAGGGGCTTGCGCCCCTTTTACTGAAAATATTTATAGTTGTAGCCTTATAATAAGATTCATCTCCGATTATATGAGTTTTTTAATATAATTATAGATTTCAACTCCCCTGTCCTGCCCGTATTTCTTTACTAGGGCATTACAAATGGTTTGTTTTCCGTTTTCTTTATTAATATTTTTAACTGCAGTTTTAGTTACAAATATAACATCTTCGTTCTCAAGCTTGTTCTTGCTGAGCACTTGCTGGATTTTATTGTTAATCTCGGTCTTTTCTGGCAGCTTCTTGGAATTAGGGGCTTTAGTTTTTGTATTGTCAGATTTTTTTGTAGTCTCAGTTTTCTTAGTCTGAGCCTTAACCTGTTTTTCAGGTTCTGCCTTCTTCGGTTTTACAACATATTTATTTAAAACCGGCTCAACCACTTTATATACTTCAAGATAATTATCATATAATGATTTAAGCTCTGCTTTAACATCACTTAACAGCGATTCGTTTCCGAAATGCTTTGAACATGCCTGAGCAACAATGTTGGGTACAGGAGATTCATATCCATCTTTGCTAACTGCTTGCATCACTTCCTGATTGAACAAGATTTTCTTTTCGTTGTCAGCTTTTTTATTATTTGTATTCTTACTATCTGTCTTTGACTCTTTTTTTATCTTAATATGTTCACTTCTGGAAATATTAATTTTCTTTTTATCTCTCCAGGTATTAATAACCTTGTCATAGCCTGTATCTTTGCTGACGATAATAATCTTGCATCGATTATTGTTTATCCCTGCCAAATATCCTGCATAAAAATCAATATTCATATCTACAGACTGATTGCCTTGTGGTACTTCATACGATTCAAATTGTATTTTTACTTCAGATAAAACAACAGTCGGTCTATTCTTTGTGTAAAACAAAACCACACAATCATTCTCACCAAGGTCAGAACATTCTTTCAGAACATCTTTTGGCATATTTTCATAATCTATTAAATAATATGTATTCATACATTCCCCTATTTTCTTCTCAACATAAAACTCTTTATCTTTATAAACAATTATTGATAAAGTTTATTATCATTTTTTGTATATCACCTGCCTTTTCTTCCGTATATGGTATTTCCAACAGAGGGACTTTCAAATAATCTTTAGCATATTCTCTTTTTAATTCATCATGCATCTTTTGCTTTTCAAATTGTGATTTTCCACCAAAAAGCTCAACAGGTTTATAATGCTGAATCCCTTGACATTCTATTAAAGCAATCAAAGAATCATTTTTATACAAACCGTAATCATATGATAATGGTTGCTCTCCCATACCCGTTAATTTTTCAAATCGTACTTGAGATTTATAATCAATATTAAGATTATCCAAAACCTCACGAGTAAATTTTTCCAAATGCGATTCCGAACAAATCGGGCACCATGTTCCTCTTTTACTTGTTCTTACAGCCGGACTAACCTTCCATTCATGTCCTTTAGAACAAATCCACCAATATTTTTTTCCACTTACAGGAAAAACATCTGTTGTTTTTATATCACCATTTTTATCATAATTCCATTCTTTTGCTATATCGGGATATACTGTTTCCAAGTCATTATATCCCTTTAATATTTTTCTATTTGAACAATAAGGGCATCCCACTTTATCTTTTCCTGTTCTGCTATATATATATGATTTCCATTCGTGCCCTTTTGAGCATATCCACCAAACTTTTTTCTCCGTCCCTGCCATTACATCAGAGGGGATTAAACCGTCATTTTTATCATAATTCCATTCCTTTGCTATATCGGGATTAGTTGTTACCAAATCGTTAAATCCCTTTAACAACATATGACTTGAACATATCGGGCACCCTTGACCCTGCATTCTATTAGCTACATTAGCTAAATAAGAGTGTCCTTTTTTACATACCCACCAAACCTTCCTTTGGCTACCATACATAATATCGCACGGTTTTAAAGTGGTATTCTTTTCATAATCCCATTCTTTTGTTAGTTCTGGAGAAACAGTTTGTAAATCGTTATATCCTAACAATACTTTCTTATTTGAACAATATGGACAACCATTCCCATTATTTCTGCTATTAATGGTTGCTTCCCATTCATGACCACAATTTCCTATCCACCATACCTTCTTTGAAGTACCTGTTTTTACATCTGATGGTTTTAAATCGCCGTTCCTTTTATAATCCCATTCTTTTGTCAACTCAGGGTTTAATGTTGCTAAATCGTTAACCGACTCAATCGCATATCTTCCTGAGCAATACGGACAACCTTTTCCTTTACTTCTGTTATTTGCATTCGCTTCCCATTCATGTCCGTTCTTACAACGCCACCAGACAATTACATTACTTTTTTCAGTTATGTCTGTTGGTTTTAATTCTCCATTTTTGTTATAGTTCCATTCTTTTGCTAATTCTGGATTTACGGTTAGAAGGTCATTAAAACCTATTAATACTTTTTTATTTGAACAGAACGGACAGCCATATCCTTTTTTCCTATTATTAATATATGCTTCCCATTCATGACCCTTATCGCATTTCCACCAAACTTTTTTATTACTACCATCAGTCAAATCAGTGGGTTGCAAATTTCCATTTTTTTCATAATTCCATTCCTTTGATAGTTCAGGATTCTTCGTAGCAAGATCATTAAATCCAATTAAAACTTTTTTATTTGAACAAAACGGACACCCTCTACCTTTACTTCTATTATTTACACTTGCTTCCCACTCATGACCTTCTTTGCACTTCCACCATACTATCTTATTGCTTCCCTTAGTCAAATCCGTTGGTTTTAAATTATCGTTCCTCTCATAATTCCATTCTTTTGCCAATTCAGGTTCTGTCGTTTGCAAATCATTGTAACCAATTAGTACTGCTTGATTAGCACATATCGGGCATCCATTTCCACTATTTCTATATACAACACCTGCTTGGAAAGAATGACCATTCTTACATACCCACCATATTCGTTTTTTACTTCCAGCTGCAACATCAGTTGGCTTTAAATCTATATTTTTTTCATAATCCCATTCTTCTGCTAATGTAGGATTAACCGTCTGTAAATCATTTATTCCCACTATAACTTTTGACATAATTAGAAATCTCCAATTAATAATCTTAAATCCTTTTATATTATAGCATTCAGAAGAGCTAAAAAGAGCAAATCTATAGTTGAATCACGATTTCAAAAAGAAGGATATCAAAATTATTCATTTTGAGTATCCTTCTACATTTTCATATAAATCAGTGATATATCTCTTCATTATGTCGTCTTGCCTTATCCCAATCGATAATACATCAATCACAAAAAGTATTTATAAACAATTAATCGCAGGATAGTTTTAACCTATAAATCAAACAATTTCATACCTTCCTTCACCTTCAACTATTCCAACGATAGCATGGCGTAAAGTTTTTGATACTTTATCAAAATCCAGACCAAATGCCTCTTCCCAGGATAGCTGTTTCTTATCATATTTCTCATATAATATAATCGGCTTATCTTTATATTTTTCAAAAACAACCTTTGCATATTTATTTTCGATAAAATCATCTATTTCATCTTCGATTCTTTGAAGATTTGAAGATATTTCAATAAGATTTTTCGATTTTTTACATCCCGAACAATTTATATATCTTTCTTCATATTTCCCAATTACTTCTCTATTATATGATTTGCAGGATTCACATTTACTTTTTTCTTCCCAGTCATATAGTTCATCCTCTAGAGAGTCTCTTACACTATTTAATTTTCTCAATTCAGATTTACAAGCATCAATTTCCATACGCAATTTTCTCTATACTCCTATCAAAATTCAACTATCACAGCACCCGTGGCCGCAGCTGATACAAATTGATCAAAGAATTCAACTCCCATATGTTGCTTCAAGAATTTAGCCAAGCCAAATCCGCCCATATGCCCTATACCAGTTTCATTTGCTTTGTCATGTATCAAACGAGACACAAGTGTAACTGAACACAAATCGATATTTTCATGCAAGACGTAATCACTTTTCTTAATAATACTAACCAATTTTTTTGCTGTCATATCCTTTAATTCTATACCGGATGCATCTATTAATTCTTTTATGGACTGTGGAATATGACTCGGATTATCTATCCAATCTTTTTTTAATAATATCGCTGCTCTTTCAAATGTATCTTTCCTATCATTCTTCATTATTCCATCAACAAGCACAACCGTTTGATATTTATTACTATCGAAAAATAGTCCCATCATTCCATTTAGTTTTTTTATATTTACTGTCTCACCATCTATTTTGTAATATCCAATAATATCTCCATCACTAGCTTGTTTAAACAAATCCATTAAATCTTTTTTTGTAATATTGTTTCCAAATTCGTCAAAAATATCATTTTTTCGCAAGGCATTATAAGCTTTCTTTTCAAGAACAGAATCGCCATTAGAAATAATCCTTGCCAGTTGTCTGTTCATAAATGCTTCAGACAAATAATCACTATGTAATAATTCATTTCCATCAACGATTTTTTTAAGATTATTTAGTTTCTTTGCTAATCCGCTTCCTAAATCTTCTACAAATTTACTTACATTCTTTTTCAACTGAGGAGCTATTTTCGCAGCAACATTATCAAATATTGGACTTGTTTTCTCCATCAGTTTACTTACCACAGATGCGGCCCCCTTAAAGGCCGCGCTCAATCCAAATCCGAGCGCAAATCCAATTCCAAATGAATTCAATAAAGTATTTGCATCTCCTCCATCAAGCCAATTAACTATCGTTTGTTCAATGCCTCCCAATATTCCATCAAGGAGCGAATCTAAAACAAAATATGTAGCACCAGAAAAATTTGCCATCATATATGGTCCAAGAGCTCCTGCTATTGCTCCAGTAGCAGCAGCTAAAACAACTTTTGTCCAATTTATATCTTTTATTCCCTGACTGTTTATAACTACTTGCATAAATATTTCAATAGATACTCCCGTAATTGCACCGAAATAAGCAGATAAAACAGGGCATTCTATAGAAACAACTGAACCAACAACACCTAATACTATATAATGAACACATACTATCCCCACGAGCCATCTTGTTAACGTACTAGCTCCATCAGAAGCGTTATCAAGATCTAATACCAACAATCCATCACTTGTAATTTGATAACACTCTAGCGGGTCCAACTCTTCTGCAAGTTCAATCAAATAGTCTACATCATAACCCAGAAAAGTTTCTTCCTGCATTGAAAGGAAATATGAAACAACCGCTTCCTGCGAGAAATATGCATTTGATTCTATATCGACAGATGAAAAATCTATATCCTGCTGTTCGAGATAATCATTGATTTCATCCTCCAAGGCATCAAAATCTATCTGACTTGATAATGAGTCTCCAGTAATAAAGTCATATTCACCAAGTCCATCGTCATATAAATATTTACTATCATCGAATGAATACAAAGAGCCTAAACTTTCATCACAATTGTTCTGATCATATGGTTCGTATTCATAAAATATCTGACTATTATCATCTATTCCATATTTGACATACTGACCATATACAACACAATGTTTTGTAAATGAATCACTTTGATACCCCAGAAGAAAATTAATATCAGTATCATAGTCCATGTTATACATAAACAAGCCATCATCAAAATCTTCTTCTGGAATCTCCGTTTCACCACAAAATGTTACTAATCCTGCTAATACATATTCTTCCGTTTCATTTTCATCTGTATAACATTCACTAAAATCTGTATACCCTATTCCATATACAGTCGTACCATCTTCCAAATCAACAGAAGCAGGGAAAACATCATAACAATATTGCATCTGCATTGATAGCAAACCATACACAAAAGTTTCGATATCGCAGATATAATCTTCCCAATTATCAGAGACAAACAGATTTTCACCATTTACGACAATTTCATTTGTACTCATGCTATTAAGAGATTCTTCCTCAATATCATCTATAATAGCCTGAGCAATCTGATCTACGCTTACAGTATTTGCACTTACAGCACCACTATCTCCACATCCTGTTATCAGAGGGAGTACTGTTACTGGTATCAGTAATAAAGCAATTATTCTGTTATAGATTCGCTTTGTTATTTTAATTCTTTTCATAATTATCCCCATTTTATTTATCTTTTAATTCTTCATCGTCGGATGTTTCTTCTCTATCATCTGATATAGATTCATCGGATGAATCATTCTCTTCTGATTTTTTCTTTAATTTCTCCAACAATTTCATCAATTCTACATTTTTATATTTATAAACGTAGAAACCTGCTCCTCCAAGCAAGAAAACGATTACTGTAATTATTATTCCTATTTTACTGTTTCCTGTATTATCTATTTGATTTGCAGATATAGATATATCATTATTATTTGCATATTTTGCTACCAATGTAATATCTTCAGCAAAATCTACATAAATACTATTATCTGATACACTCTCTCCGTTTTTGGTCCAATATAGGAATTCTCCTGTTTCAGCCGTACCATCTGGAACAGGCAATTCATATGTTCTACCAAATGTAACTTCAAAATTATCTATTACTGTCTCATCTGCATATTCAAGAGTAATAAAGCATGTTAATGGTTCCCAAATCGGACGCAAAATCATTTGTCCCGTTTTGTCAATTTCTTCAATAATATCTGTATACATATTGTCAGTCTCATCATCTATGAAACCAACCAGTCTGTATCCGTATTTTTCTATTTTAGGTAATTCAATATTTTTGCTTCCAAGTGACGTTATAATACTTGTTAAATCATCTGCTCCATCTCCAGTAAACGATATTACTAATCTGTCTGATTCATTGACATGAACATTGATTGAATATGAATAACCAAGTCGATTTACACAAGTTACTTCATAATCTCCCGGAACAGCCCAACTATCAGGAATCTCCGAATCTATACAATATATATGATTTCCTGTTTCACCACTAACCTTAACTATTCCATATGGATCAAGCTCATCCACAACAGATGATATTGTGAATAAATCAACACTCAGTCCCTCATTACCATCATCATCTTGAGTGAACGTTTTAGATAAATATTCATCACCCGAATAATATGATATTTCAAGCTGAGCAGTATTATCTCCTTCATTAATAAATACTGCCTGATACTCTGTCGAGTCTTTATAAACAGTTTCTTCATGTATTGTTACTACACCTGACGGACAATTTGCATCCTGCAATTGCTGACCAACACTCTTGTTGTATTCAATGGAATAACCCGTACCATTTTTATCAATTATTATTACATTATCAGAATCACAACCATATTTATCTGAAACAAACATAAATGAAGCTGTTCCAAATGTTGGTGTCTGATTTATTCCGTCAGATAAATATGAATATGGTTTATCATTTATAAAAGGCAATACATCAAGATTAGTAAGAATTTCTTTCTGTCCATCACCAAAAATGAAGACGCTTCTTGCTAACTCAAGCTGTCTTAAATTTGTTGTACTATCTATTAGTTCATCTGTCAGTGTCGTGTACGAATAAGTATCTGACATATCGAAGAACAATTTCTGCACAGCCTGTTCAGCAAAATAATTTGCAGCCGCAGTTACATCCCAAGCTGAATCATACATATCTTTCTGTCCTATAATAAATGAACCAATATATCTGTATGTACCATTCTCAAGTACTTCAACCGTTCCACTTTCATAATTGTATGCTTCACTAAATGCGGTATCTTTATCGGAATATGCTATGGTTATATTTCCACCCGCTGCACTCGAATAAGATAATCCATAATACATGGGATATGAATCAACCATTGTGCTATGGGCATACTCATCCAAGCTCCTTTGATTTACCTTTGGTCCAGGGGCCGTTCCTGAAGATATCAAATCGAATTCAAAAGTAAATATCTTTGCATCACCAGATTTTAACTCTGTATCAAATCCTTCATTTGTTGTAAATTGAGCAACATAATGACCGGCATCATTTAATACACCAGTTTTTGCAATACTTGATGACGATAATTCTGTTGTCGTTCCTGTTGTTGTATTAATTAACTGTCCTGTTATATTCTTATAATTAGAGTCAATGCTATTAAAATGATATTCTGTCAAACCAGCTTCAAATACCGGATATTGTCCTTCAGAATATATTCTTTTACCCGTTATGAACGAATCTCCAAAATAAAACTCGAGAGATTCATCATCAGTCATGGTATCAACATATATGGTTACAACCTTTGTATTTCCAACGTCAGATTTAATGGTTATTTCGTATTTACCTGTCGCATCAAACTTTCCATCATCTGGGTACCCTATTGAATAACCATTTCTCTTAACTGATACTGTTGATTTGGGATTTAAAGTTTTGTCTATCTGGAATCCGGTTGTCGTATATGCACCATCAAGCAGAGTTTCTGCACGCATATAAAGATCCATTGTTATCTGATCTTCTTCACTAAGCATACTTTCCAGTTCATCTGTTATAGACAAGTTATGAAAAGTAATCGCTTCCAGATCACTGCTACATAAATAGAATTTGTATTCTTCAAGATAATTCTTATAATTCTTTCCTGCAGAATCCTCAACCTCATATGCATAAAGAATTCTAAGGTATAATCCGTTTACAACATCTTCTCCTTTGGGAGTATATAAAAGAATATTTGTACCACTTTCGTAGTATGTTCCGAACGATGTAGTATAAAGACCCGATGCATATCTTCCCGCATCAGCATCTACCCAATTAGTTCCATCCGTAGATTTCTGTATAACAATAGCGCCTGTTCCAACTGTTCCGGTTTGAACACCATCGACTAATTCATTAGTCTTTTTGCCCCACGTATCACTCGATAATGTCCATCCGTTACCAACAAATGTATCTGGATAAAGTAGTTTTATAAATATATTTATACTGTCACCGGCTATTCCATATGATGGCAAACCATTCTTAGTTGAGGTAACCAACTCATAATTCGCATTCTGAGCTATGCTGATCTGCGTAAAATTTGTTGCTCCATAAACAGTTTCGCTTGTTATTGGGGTATCTGTTGTATATCCTTTGTTATCATCACTTTCATATACTGTAGGAGAAATTGAATATACCTGGAGACCATCATTTATCTTGATTACTGATGTGAATGTTTTTCCTAATTTTGTAGTGTTCTTAATCGTGTAATTTCCAGAATCTGTATAAACAGCCTGGTCAGCTGCTTCAACTTCTGTTCCACCATCTTTAGAAACCGTTACTTTATTTGATGAACCATTTTTATTTATATAGAAGCCATTGCTTGTTGAACCTGCTGACGAAATGGTACTTCTTGTAACCAAGTCATGGATAGTAATCGGATTAGCTTCGTAACAAAGATAGAATTCGTATATTTCTACATACTGATGTCTTTCCCAATCTCCATCCCAATCAGACCAGCTTCCTGCTGTAAGTTGTTTTTCCATTCCGTATGCAACTACCATCCGGAAATATGTTCCCTGCTTAAGTTCACTCTCTGTAACTGTATAAATTGATAAACTACCGTTAACATTATCATTAAAGAAATTTGTTACCGGAGTCATAGCATCAACCCATGTAGAGCCATCTGTTGATTTTTGAATAATTATTACACCCTTTTTTACTTTGCTTCCAACGGAAATATCACCTACAGTTTTTGTAGATTCAGACATTAGATTCCATTCACTTTTAACACCCGACTGAAATGAACCGTCATAATTATAACCAAGAGTAATCTCTCCTGTAGCACCATATGCCAATTTGCTGTTGTATGTTGACTCTTCCAAATCAGAACCATATATATTTATTGATCCAATAGCTTTTTTTCCGTATGAGGTATTGCCTGTACAAGCTGTAGCACTTGTATAGTTGTAATCAGAGCCACTTTCCAACTCATAGACTTTTCCATCGGGATTAAAAATATTATTTGTTGCCTGAACAACAAAAGAATTAGTAAATATAACTGATAAAATAGAAAAAATTGCGATTACGCAAATTACATTACGAAATTTCTTCACCTAAGACCGCCCCTTTTGTCTTTGAATCAAGACATTACCTTTCTTTATCTATATTCAATAATATGTACTTTAATAAATATAATTCTAACAAACATTTACACAATTATAAACCCATATCGTTCTTGTTACTCCCACCATTACGGTGGGAATACATAATTAAAAATGCGCAGCCGGAGCTGCGCACGAAAAACCGCAGCCCCTATTGCTGCGACACAATTTAACATACGATGAGTATGCTAAAAACGGAGCATGCGTTTTTTACCATAAGGGAAAAAACACCATACTCACCGAATTTACGTTAAATTGTGTCGCAAATAATATTATATCATAATCTGTTTTTATATACATCCGGTTTGAGCCGTTAGGGTGGGGACTCCAAATCAGTTTAGAAACTTTTTAATTCATCTTCCACTAATTCTTTCTTCTTATTTTCGTACTGCTCCTCATCCATATTTTTAGAAATATTGGGATAACATGTATTCACTGAAGCTTCGGCTGTCTCCTGCAACAAATCTTTTATACATGCCGTAATTTTATCCGGGATTTCCTTATAATGTTTTCCGACCTTTATCTCGCTTTCAACATCATATACTTCACAAAGTGACTCTATCACCAGATCCAAGAGTGCTTTTTGAGTTGCATTTCCGCTATACGCTTTCTTGATAACCCGGAGAAGTGATCTCATTGATCTTAATTTGTTATTAGTGGCTGTTATCTCTGATACTTTTCCATATTCTCCGTCTTTTGTGAGCATCGT
>JAEEGL011745035.1_pt1 | contig 14736 bp, 16 predicted proteins | sample 9134231 | NCBI WGS metagenome assembly JAEEGL01 (sample SAMN16246548, study PRJNA631951) | gut metagenome | biome: gut microbiome; feature: rumen; material: fiber-attached | host: Bos | place: Iran: Karaj | collected 2018-10 | reverse complement strand
ACTCATCTCCCCTATGAACAAAAAGAACATATGTGCGTACGATTAAACGGACATATTCCTGGAGTCTTCCGGCGGGCGGCGCGGCTGTGTCCTGATCGGCGTCCCGATCAAGTTTTGTCATGTCATCTTTTTGTTATTGAAGGGGTCGGCAATATGGCTTATAATCAGAATTATCTATATAGAGGTTAGGAAAATGAAAAACAGTCCTTGTTGTATATGTGGCCAATGGATAAGCCAAAAGACAGACGACCCGAAAACGATCGGGCGTATTAATCAGGGGCATGTAACTAGATATTTTCATTTAAGCTGCTTGCATAATATTAGAAGGGGTAACAATTATGGCAAGACCGCGCAAACGTAAGTATATCAGCAAGACCCAAAAGCTAATAAATAAGGGCGTCTATAAGGCTAGGCCGAAAGGCCGGCCGCCTAAAAATTCCGAATGGAATTATAAAACGGGGCAATATGAAAAAGCGTTGCCGCGCGAATTATTAAAGGCTGCAAACGAGCGATTAAGAAAGCTGGAAAAGGTTTCCGGCCTTTCAAAGTCTTCAGAAATGTATCAATTAATGTCAAAGTATGCCGAAAGCTATCCGAAAACAAAAGGCAAGATATACGATCAAGAAGCGTTAGAGCAAGGCAAATTAAGATTTATAAATAAAACCAAATTTGATAAGTTGTCCGCCGATGAAAAGGAATACTATATTGAACGATTAAAAAGGTTCATGGAATCAACGACAACGACAAAGCTGGGTATTAAAGCCGCTCATAAGCAAAGCTATGATACTTTTATGAAGCGATACGGGAAAAAGTTTCCTAATTTGACGCAAGAACAGTATGAAGAATTTTTTAAGGCATATAATTATAATGTTGTTGGGGATAGCGAAGACCATTTTGAATATTCAGAATGGTCGAAGGTTTTGGATAATATCAAAATTGATGAGGTTATGACTGATCGGGAAATGGAAACAGTCATGCAATATGTACGCGCTGATGATTGGCTTGGTTTGCGTAATTCTGAATATGCAAAATATTTAACAAGAATATAAGACATAATTGAAGGGGTTTATATGTCAAAAACGTTTTTTCATGGCGGCGTTAGGTTTACTATCGCTAAAGGTTTAATATACTGTCTAGAACCGCTTTTTTTAGATATTGAAACATCAAATAATCATGCAAAAGAACCGCAAGATTTAAGAACATGGATTACTTCCATTCAGGTTCTTTTTAAGAATGAATATTATTTATTTCGTTATCCTGAAGAATTAATAGATTTTTTAATGGGGTTGCGCGATCGGTTAGGGTTGCAACCTTCGAATAAGTTTCATAAACGATTGATTATATATGTTCATAACTTAAGTTATGATATTTCATATCTATTGCCTTATATAAATATGCTGCCGGATGATAATGACGCATATCAAGGAATAATCGAAGATAACAATAAATTTTTGTCCTATGTTCGCGGCTGTTTTGAATTCCGTTGTTCATATCGTTTATCGGGTATGTCGCTTGAAAAATGGTCGAAGGAATTGAACGTTGAACATGTTAAGCAAGTTGGTTTATACGATTATAATAAAATCATCTATCCCGACGACGAATTAACTGAAAATGAAAAGATTTATGATCGTTTTGATGTTCTTTCAATGAAAGAATGTTTAGCCAAACAGTTAAGCTATTACGGCGACGATTTGACGACAATACCGCTAACCAAAACGGGATATATCAGGCGAACACTGCGCCGATCATGCAGAAACGATAAATATTATAGAAAACATTATTTTCGTGATACCCGTTTAAATGCGCGCTGTTATGAATACTGTTTAAAATCGTTTGCCGGCGGCTATACGCATAATAATAGATATTGGCGCGATGTATTAATCGAAGTCGGTAAAACTTATGAATATATTCCGGACAGCGGAATATATATTAAGGTCGATTCGATCAAACATAGGGATTTCAAAAGCCATTACCCTACACAGCAAACTTGTTCGAATCGTTTTCCGATCGGGCGGCCACAGCATATATATGATGATTCTTTATATTATAAGCTGACAATTGAAGACGTTTTAGAAGAACTGGAAACGTTTACTTATTTTATTAAAATGCGCGTCACAAGGGCGGCGCTGCGTGATAGTCATATTTCAATGCCGTTCATGCAAAAATCAAAATGTTATCAAACATCGTTTACAAAAGAACGATACGATAACGGCCGCATTAAGGAAATAGAAGGGTCTTGTATCATGTACGTTGATTCGTTAACGTTGTCGATATTATACGATCAATATGAAATTGAATATGAAATACTGGACGCCTATAAAATGAAAAATGGTCGTTTACCTAGCTGCATTGTTGATATTGTCGATAAATACTTTAAGGGCAAATCGGACAAAAAGGCGCTTGTGCATGAATTAACGGCCGCTTATGGCAAACTAGACCCGCGAACGGTTGAAGCGGAATTCGATTTAATGGTAATAAAAGCGTTATTAAATGCAATTTATGGTTGCACGGTTCAACAACCATTAAAGCCTGAATTGCAAGTTAATGACGAATTCGAATTTTCAATACGAAAAATGTTCATTTCGGAAGAACAAGTCGAAGAAGGTTTAGAAAAATTTTACAGTAATAAAAATAACTTTTTGGCGTATCAACTTGGCTGCATGGTCACAAGTTTGGCGCGTTATGAATTATATTTGCTGATCTCTAAAGTAATAGGGTACGAGCGTTGTTTGTATTGCGATACTGATAGTATTTTTTATATATCGGATGATGAAACCGAAAAGCGAATAGAAGCATTTAACGCAGAAAGAAGACAAAACGCGCATTATGTAGAATTAGAAAACGGCAAGCGCGAATATTATGACGAATTCACCTTAGAGCCTGATTGTTTAGCGTTTAAGGGGTTGCATAGTAAATGCTATGGCGTTGTAACTGATAAGGGTTTAGAAATTACAATTGCGGGCGTACCGGCTAGAACCCTGATCGGAATGAACGACGGTCAACCCATATATTTTACTAGAGAACAAGAATTGTCTGTCAAGGACAAAAGCAAGACAAAAAAACCCATTGAGTTAACTGATGATGATTTTTTAACCCCGGTTGAAGGTCTAGATAATTTAAGAGATAATTTCACTTTCACAACTAACACAGGCGTTTCGGCTATATACATAGGCGCAGATGGATATAAAACGCCGCGCATTCCGCAAGTTTTATTTATTGACGGCCATGAAATACATACGGCGGGCGGTTGTGTAATTAGACAGCAAGAAACTAAAAGCGTTGTACTAGACCCCGAAAGAAAAAAGAAAAAATCACGCGATAAGAATATCGAAGAAAATTATAATACCGATCAGCTAAAATAAATATACTTAAGTAGTGAAGGGGTACTACTTAAGTATATTTGCACCTTAATATGAAGGCTGTCGGATAAGTAAATGTTAAATTGTTCTTTAATTATAACGCTTATTCGATATATATTCCACTATTCAAATAGGAATTAATAGTTGATTTTGCTGATTCGCTTGCGCCGGTTGCGTTTTGTACTGACGCGCCAATACATTGACAATATCCGCTTATATCTCCAATGTTAAGATATTTATTGACAGGATAGCCGTATTGATTGCAATAGTCTGCATAGCTAGCCGGCGTGTCGTATAACGCTTTTGGTAACCATTGAGAATAAGACAAAAAGGCTTTAGAAGCGCTATCGCTAGAACCCGCGCCGCCGCTGGTAAACATGGCGGCTGTACTTCCGCCATAATCAGAAGTTGTTATTGAACAATTATGCGGGCGTGAAAAAAATGACCCCTGAATACCTGACGCGATATTCATTACCCCGGCTGTGTCTTGTACGCTGCCGCTTTCACCTTTGTCGAATTCGTTGATTGAACTTATCCAACTACCAACGCCCATTTTCAAAGCGCCGTCAACGATTTCGGTCATGGCTTGACCTATACGGCTTGATGTTGTCGGGCCCGAATAGATTGACCCCATAAGGTCAAGGCTAATATTACCCGTAAACATTTGCAGCGTGTCCCTGTGCGTCGATGTAGATGATATTTTGCATGCCCATGAACCGTCTTGAATAGAAAAGGCTGATCTTAAATAGTAAACCAATGATGTTTTACTAGCGGTCAAACAAATGTCATTCGGCAGCCTAGCACAACCGCCGGGCGTGTTAAACTGTAAACCTAAAAAACGATCATTTCTTAAAAATTTTAAATTTGATGTCCTTGCCTGTATTTCGTCGGTTATATCGAAAGACCCGGTTGCGTGATAAATTTGGTTTGTCGGTATTTCGTACCAATTGACATTTGACGCAAGCATGCCGCCGATCATCATACCGTAACGAATATTAGCGCTTGTTTTTGAAACTACGTCGGCATGATCGAACGGCAGCCATATACAACGTTTTATATTATCCATGAATGAACCGCCGCCGGATGATTCCATTGAACGGGCAAATGCTTGTATTATCTCTAAACATGCTTCACCGAATGAAGTTATTAACGACGGGTCTGAAGGTACTGTGTCGCCGAAATGTGTTAAATCGCCAATACATTTTTTAAAATCTTCAACCCTTAAAATACCCACATGCAACCCGCATGGAGTAATGCCGCCGTTATAGTCGTGTGATGATAAATTACTTATCCAATCAACTGAAGCGGTTTCGGCGAATGTCATAACGATACAACCTTCAGCCGACGGGTCAAATGGAAATATATCCTTTTGCATGTCATAAACCGGGCGGCAAACTTCAGGATTAAAGCGCGGGTCGTCGGCGTATTCATTCCAATGCGTTGCGTCGCCATATGAAACAAGCGCGTATGTGCTTAATATTGCAGCCTTATAGGTTGCAAGCGGGTCAAGATGACAATAGACTAACTGTATATTATTAGTCAAATATGAAATGTCATCTATCCAATAGTAACGACCCTCAAAAGAACAATAATTATATAAACTGCCTTTTGTTAAGCCTGAAACCTCAAATGTGGGGCGCTGCATAGAACAAGGCGATTTTAATTTGCATGATAATGAAGAACCGCTAAAACTTTGTGACGTTGAATTAATACGCTTTGACGTATTTCCAATTGTAATGGTAGGCATTGTATTATTTTCTCCTCATAAGAATTAAAGACCCCAAAAGTACCGCATATTTGCCTTCAATAGTAGGGTCATAAGGGACTGACCACCTATATATTTTTACGGTACTATCGGAATGCCCGTTATTGATATATTGCGGGTTTAACCTATGACACCATACTTCAGGATGACAACCATATTGATTAGCCTGATCGCCGGCTTCTGGATGACCCCACGACGATGACGCCTCAACTTTTGCATACGGCACAATTGACTTCGTTGCGTGACAATTATAACCGTCAGCGATTTCGGTATAAGCCAATATATTTTCAGTATAAAAATATGTGTGGCCATAATTGCCGTCATTTATTACAACAATATCGCCTGATTGCATTGTCATGCCTGTATGATATTGCAATTCAGTAAACCCGGCAGCGCGTAAATAAGACCCCATGTATAACGTGCCTACACGTTGCGCCGGCACATTAAAGCCGGCGCGATATAAACAACGGATAACAAAAGCGCTGCAATCATAACCGTTTCTATCGGGGTTGCCGTCGCCGCCGAAAGTATAGCCGATTGATTCATCCCACGCCATTCGTTGTGCTTCTTCTAAAGCCGCGTTTATATTTCCCGTAGGCATTTGTTAAAACCTTTCTTTATTTAGTAAACCAATAAAGCAATCTATTATAATAGGCGTCTGCGAAATGCAAATAACCGTATTGTGAAGGATGAACATTATTAGTCTGCACAAGCATTTCAATAGGGTTTCTAGCGCTTGCCGGCATTAATGCAACGCCATAGTCATGGTCACGATCGAACTGATAACACAACTCAACAATATCAAGGTTATCGGCTTCTTTTTCATAATTATTAATATAATTTACATTACACTGTAAGAAACGATCTTTAATTTCGGCCGCATTCTGTTTATTGTTGTGATAGCCGAAACCGTCTTGATATGCGGGCGGGGTCAATAAGGTAACAAGTACCGGGATAGTAGAATCATATTCATGTATAGAATCAACCATTGTTTTAACATCATTCAACCCGGAAATATTACCGTTTGTGCCTAAACCGATACAGACAATATCAGGTTTTGAAACGCCGGCCGTGTTCATGTAGTAAGAAAATGAAAATTCCTGTTCGGCTTCATCATAGAAGGGGTTGTCAATGTCATGCGGCCATGACGCACCCGATCTTGTATAATCTGACGCAGACCAACCGCCGCGGCCTTCGTGATTAACTGTATAAGAAACGCCGTCGATCATTACGGTCGTTTGTCTTGTGCCAACTGATACAATGCCGCCATTTGTCATGCGCTCGATTTCTGCTGCAAAAACGCCGGCTGATGTCAACGAATCACCAATAAACATGACCTTTTTGCCGGTCAATTCTGCTTCCGGGATGATCGTCAATGTAAAAGTTACATCGGTTAAAAACTTGAATGACTTTTTATCATATAATCCCAACGTTATAAACCTATTACCAACTTCGTTAGCTGCCGGGATGATCCTAAAAAATCTTTCAAAATATTTGGCGTTGCTCAATGAACTAGAAACAGAAGGCTTAACAGTATAACGCTCGAAATCCATGCCGTTAAGAATAGAATCGTAATATATATTATATTCATGGCCAACGACTGCAATAGATTTGCTGGGCACAACGAATTCAGGATAATCACCTTCAACAATTGATTCGATCGCATTTCTAGCAACAATGTCGATTGCTGAAAGTTTAGAAGGTAAATAATCTTCAATATTTACATTACCCCTAACGATCATATATCTGATCTTGTAGTTAGTGAATACAGTATTTCTAGTAATCTGCATTAATATATACTTTGCGCTTGCAAACGTCTGTGCGGCCATTGGCGTGCCCTGATTCACCCAACGTGTACCGTCAACGCCAATGCTATCAGCAAAACGCAGCGACGGGGTTGCGTCGGATGAAGTTGTGCCGCTAATAACCCAATATTTAGCCGTGAACGTACCGGCGGGCAATTCTGCGCCGCGAATATAGATTCTAACATAATCGCTAGCCGTTCCGTTTAATGTGATTGTGCCGTCATCGTCAACCGCAACGGTAACGCCGTTGATTGTTTGCGGATAGATTGAAAACAGATTATCAACGCGGGACGTAAAACCGTCAATGTCATCATTAACCAAATCAAGCTGATCGCGTACCGCGTCGCCGGCTGTGTCATAAGTTACGCCGTTAGCGCCCACACGAATATCCATTAATTCTGCGTCGCCTTGTGTAGAACCTTCAGGCAGCGCGATAATATTATCAATACGCGCATTAATAGCGCTGTCCGCTGCCTGTCTTGCAACGGTTTCGCTGGATATATCATTTATTAATGCTGTGTCGGCTATTTGGCGCGCTGTCTGTTCGTTTGTCAACGCCGTATTAAGATAATCAACCGCGTTTGTTAACCTTGTGTCGGCGCTTGTTAAAGCGGTTGTTAAATCAGATATATCGGCGTCTTGCTGATTAAATTTTGCTGTGATTACACTATTCGCGACGGGGTTAATAGATTCAATATCTAAAGACTGATCGACTGTAATAAGGCCAATAAAAACCCAATAATCAGTATTGTCAATGGGTACGCCGGCCGGGACAATGTTAACAGCCATATATGACTTGTTTTCATTGTTTACAATAGACCATTTAGGATAATTTTTCGTTATATCCCAAAGTCCTTTGTATGAAACAAGGTTGACCGCCTTAAAATCTTGCATTTCATTTTCAAGCTGTTTTGCTTTTGCGATGAACATGTCAAGATTTAACGTGTGAAGATCTGTGTAAGGATAACCATTCGTTAACATGTTGTTTATTCTCCCTTAATTAAAATACTTTTATTAAAAGCTGATTAGCAAAAATATCGGCAATCTGATCGTAAATGTTAAAGCGCTGTATTTTTAATTCGGATTCTAACATTTGTTGGCTTGTAGTTACGCCAATATTGCCGTGTATTCTGCCGGTATGCGTTACATCCCTATCGTTTGCCGTTTCTGACCCTACTGTGCCGCTGTTTGTTGTTGTTCGATCGGTTTCATTTGATGAGGTTGTGTCAATCTTATCGCGCGGGGTATAACTATTCGAATCATATGAAGAAACAGTCGTTTCCTGTGACGCCGTTGATGAATTATTATCGTCAACAACTTCGCTGCTTGACGTTTCACTTTCTAAAGTCCCTTCGTCGGTTATATCCTCATGCCAATGTTCATAACGATCGTAGTTTTCGAGCGGGTTATATTCGATGTCGAAAACATTAAACCATTCTTCAAACGTTCGACGCCATTTACCCCACCATAATTTGCACATCATTGAAAAATAATACGGGTCGGCGTATAGGGGTTCAAACTGACCGCCTTTCATAATGATCGCAGCCATTAATTTTTCTTTATCAAACGCCTCATTATCTAAAGACCAATCATCTGTGATTGATTTCTCTTGATAACTCAACGCCGTTTCCATTCCTACTAGAGTCATCGTTGCGCGCATGATATTCTACCTCTATGTTTAAATTAAATTTTTGATTGATGATTTTTAACGATTCTTCAATTGTTTCTATCCAACATGCAATCCTAGCTTGCGACTGTGCCGCCGAAAAATCTGTTTCCGATGTGACTAATCTTTCTTTCTTTTCGATCGCAACCGGCAAACCGATTTCAGTATAAAAGCTATCAAGAATTTTCTGAAAACAATCTAACTGCTCAACTAGTATAAAATTCTTCTTTAATTCCTGTACCCACACTTGGAAAGGGTCTTTTTTCGGCATTATTTCGCCGTTGTCGATTGTACTGTCATCGTAAACTACAAGCGCTTGACCTTTCTGCAACTTATCATATACAGCCTTTAACGTTGCTGACTGTGCGTCGTTGTTGGCGGTTGCAATCAAGCCCATTTTACTATTAACAATGCTCATATCTATCGCTTCTGACAGACTTGCTAACTTATTCGCATAGAACGAAATTATATCAAGAATTCCGCAGAAGTCGGGCGTCAACTTTAATAGAGCGGCCTGATCTGAATTCAAATCAAACGTGTACTTATATGACATGTATTTATTTGCAACGGTTGCTGTTGTCGGCTGGTAATAAAAATCATGGCCGGAAACGTAACAAGGCTGAAAAACAACCCCCGTTTTTCCGAATTTTTTAAGGTCGGTTCTATTAGTCTTAAAAAAGACAACATAACCTCGAACCCATAAACAAAACATAAAAAAATCATTCGAAAAACCTTCCGGGAGATTTCGAAAAATGATACTAGAATCAATCTTATGTAAAAGCGACCTAAACCAATAACGATAAGCAATTGAGTCTTTTACATAAGTTGTCGGCACATGTAGATTTTCAAGAAAATCAATCGTTTCTTCTGAAAATAAATCTTGCATTTTAATCTCCTATTTATTTTAACCCCGCTAACGATCTGTTAGCGGGGCATTGAGAAGGACACAAGCAAATAATTACTTGTAAATGACCTGAATTATAGCGCCGTCGGCGGGAATGTGACCGGCTGCAAATGTCAATGTGTTCGAACTAAATGTGTAATCTGTGCCGGCTGTCTGCGCTGTCCCGTTAACTGTGACCTTTACAATTGTTGTTGCGGTTACAGCATAATCGTCTTCTACACCGTCGCCGACAAAATATTTTGTCGATTCGTCGGACATATAATAGACAATACCGTTTTCGCTGTAATCGTTCCAAGAACTGAAAAGAAAATGCCAAAATTCATTCCTGAAACCGTGACGGGCATTTATGGGAGTAGGTAACATACCCTCATAACGAATGTTAGACATAAGGGCGTCAACGTCGAACAGCATACCCACAACAATATCCATTGATACCTCGGATGATGTTGCGTTATCTGGTAACGCCGGCTTAACAACTACCTTATAAGGGTTGCCGGTATTCTGCCAAAACTGTACGCCTTCAAGCTGATCGGGCAACGCAAGCATTTCAGGATGATAAATTTCGGCAAGGCTTAACTTAATCTGATTGAACAGCCTACTGTTATAAATAAAACGCTGAAGATTCTTAGGCGTATGACGAAGAACGTTGTAATTGACTGAAGAAATTTCCTTTGTCATAGGGTCATGGAATGAGGCCGTCCTATATGTCATCATTTCCGAATCATTTTTGATTCTAGCCAAAAAGAATTCAAGGAAGTCAACCGTGTGCGACTGCAAAAGCTGCTGGGTTGTATATGATGTGCCCTTTTCCGTATTATATTCCGCTGTAAGGTTAACGCAACATTCTGCGCCTAATTCTCCCTTATCTGTTAACAACTTTGTGCCGGCAATACGGTCAAGCAAAAGAACACGATTGCGCGCCTCTTTCTGTGATTCGATGTCGTTCATAACATCAACGCGCATACCGTTGAGATAATCTAAGAACGAAGTTTCATTCTGAAATGCTAACTTTAACTGCTCAAGGTATTCAGTGTTTTCGTAGTCGAAAGTTACAGAACTAAAAAAGTACTTTTCGACCGGGATTTTTGGATTCTGTTCCCACTGACTACCCGCGCCGGATTCGTCATCGTACCCCGCGCCGATCTGGGTATATAGCTGGGTATTGAACATTCCTGACGCCTGTGTGTCTTTAGCATAAAATGAAATTTTACGCATTCTATTATCAAATGCGTCATTTTCTTCGTTGATGATCTTCAATTTGCCCTGATAGGGTCTAGCTGCGACAATTGTTCTAGAAACAAGAACAGCCAACGCATTGAAGACATTTTCATAACCGGCTTCAAGAATAGTATTACCGGCCGAAACAAATGAAGTTGTATCAACAACGTCTATTGACTTCTGTCCCGTAATCTGACGAACAAGATTATTCATAATCGGATAAACGTCAGTTGGTTTAAAATATGTTTTTGCCATTTTGTTTAATCTCCTTTGTTTTCTCTTTCGATGATCGCGGCAATTGCGTCAATATCGTTATCGTTTGCCGCTGATGATTTATTTACATCAGAAGTATTCTGTGTGTTCAAATCATTGGCGCTGTCAGACTCAATAGCCGGATTCGTTTTACAAAGCTCTAGCAATTCTTTAACATCACTAGGCTTGTATCCCGCTTTTGCTAACTCTACGATACCATTAAAATAATCAATGGTTTTGGCCATGCTTCAAATACCCCCTTTCTTCTGTTTACTTATATATAACATATAATTTAATAGTAGTAAACAAATGTTTATAATAATTCCCGCGCAGCAACGCGCCCGAATTTTGACCACGCATTACAAAAGTAATCGCCTGTGAAACAATTTTCACAGAAAACACGACCCCTGTGTAATTCATCATCGAAGTCGATTTCTGTTTGTTCTTTTATGTCTGCCAACATTAACCCTATATCGTTATAATCGGAATATTTTAAACTTTTTTCAGACGATAAATGAAAATAATTCGATTTACGGTCAACCGTTCTTAAAACTAAAAATTCACGAACATGATATTTAGGAATATATAATAAGGTCTTATCATCCTTGATTAATTCCGACCATTTTTCACGCCTGAAAAAACAGCCAATTGTGACATTAACTTCTTTTGTGTATATAGTAAATAATAACTGTTCTTTTACGATCGAATTAGGTACGGTTGGAATTTCATCAGTTTCAGGTATTTCCCAACGACCGCTTTTAATCATTGCGTTGGTTGAATATTTACTGATCTTTTTTGAAGCGGTTTCATTGAATTCGCAATACTCCAGCGCAACCCGCAAAACGTCGCCTGTTTCTAATGGTATTTCTTTTACTGTCAACGAACCTTGTTCGATTTTATTAATGTCAAACCCGAAACGTAGAAAAAACGGCGAATATTTAGAAACGGTATTCGCTAACATGAAAACTTTGACATTTACATTGTCGCCTCTGATGATCGTCGACAAAGTATTGTCAAATCTAGACATTAAATCTTTTAAGGTCTGTTCGCCGGCCATTTCGATGAATTCATCGAATAAGATTGCCCAAACGTTGCCATAAGAAATTGATTTTGTGTGCGCTGATGAACTAATCGAAAGAACATAGCCGATTGTATCAATTTTTGTTCCATTTCCGTTAACCAAATAAAATTTGTGGCTTTTATAAACGATTGTGAATTCCTGACCAAAAAATTCGTCGATTAGATTACGGAATGGCGTAAATAGCTGCTCCATTCTATATGCTTTTATGTCTTCATCCCAACGCCTGATATAGCAAAATCGTTTCCCGGATTTTTTATATTCTTTCAAAAATTCTTTTATGATTCCGAACGTTTTACCGTTGCCGCGCTGACCAATGCACAACATAAAATCGGCTTTTGTGGCCAATAATCGTGCCGGATTCCAATAAATTGATTTTTTCATACTTTCTTCAAATAGTCCTTATACGCATAGCCGATCATTGATTTATATTTGACCTTATACCAATCGCCATGATCGGAAATGAATTCGACAACTGTGCCTTTTTTCATTAAGCACATAACCGGCGCGCTTAACGACGGCGATACCCGCAAGCGTAACGGGTCAACTTGTGTATTAACAACTAGTTTTGTTATGCTGCCGATCGGGTTAGAATCATTTGTGTTTTCATCCTCATATCTATACCAATCAGGCCGACCAAAACCGGCTATTTTACTATCGTGAAAGTCTATATGTCTTTTACCAACTGAATGAGGTTTGCCGTTGTAGGTTGTAGAACCTTCAACCACAACAAAGCCGGTTCTATCCCAATCAACAATAATACCCGTGTGATAAATAGCGCCGTTCGATTTTTTAAAAAATATCTGATCGCCGGTCGTTGCTTTTGAAGGGTCTGTTATCCAGCGGCCATGTGCCTTATATGAGGCCGCTTTTTGTGTGCAACCCGCGCCGGTATTATCGTTGGGGTTTTCGCAAACGATTTCGATTGTTTTAGCCTTATCATTATTGTTATTTACAAATACGCAATAATCATAGAAGATAGCGCACCATGTGCATTCGTTTGCCTTAATTGAATTATAATAACGGTAACTATCCAAAAGCTGCGTAAATTTAGAATTTTTAGAAGTCCCCTGATAACCAACTTCAGCTAACGCGGTTTGAACAACCTTTCTATAATCTACTTTAGCCATATATTACCCCTTTTTTAAATCATCCAAGCTGTCACAAAGTTTTTGAATAACTAGGCTGTTATCCTGAATAACTTTTGCTAATTGGCTTATTTCTTCCTTGTGTGACGCGGTAATTTCCTTGATGTCGTTTCTATAATTGTCGTTGACTTTAGAGAAATACCAACCGATTACGATACAAGCACAAATCGGAAAACCAACCGTCGCAATAGCCTGAAGAATTGTTGTTAAGTCCATAATATTAAACCCCCTGTTTTATATTAGTAAACTTATTATATAACAAAAAGCGCCTTGTTAAAAGGCGCTTCTTGCTGTGTTAGGATAATTACCAATGAAACCGACAGGGTTTCATGTTTATCATTATATCACAAAATCAAATGTCAACAAACTGACCTGAATAACAAATGCCGTTATCATACTTCGTATCTTCATATTCGGAAGTCTGGAAACCACAATGACCTTCATTGATCGCATTGATGTATTCATCATTTGCTAATATCTTCTTAACATCAGCCAAACAATGATCGGGAATGTAAATCAAATGGTTGTCAGCAACTAAAACGGGCTTTTCCTTGCCCTTCGACTTGCCCTTTTTAGGTAGCATGATAAATACCTTCTGAACTGTTAGGGTCTTGTGTCCGTTCTCCTTGATGACATCAGAAAGGTTAACCCATGCAAAACCTTCTGTATTGACTGTAAATTGTGCCTGTCCATGCTTAAAATTGTCGTTAAAAATACCCATGTTGTTTTTTCTCCTTTAAATTAGATTAATAAATTGAAATGGCCTAAAAGTTACAAAAGAAAAATATTACTACAATCATCAACCCCCCTTTCTATAAGAATTTGGAAAATCAATGTCAGAAGCAACAAATGAAACGCGGCTATTATCATTATCTGTTTCAATCATATGCTTCTGCAATTCCGCCAACCACTTCAGATTGTTAATCTGAATTTTTAAGCATTCGATTTCTTCTTCCTTTTCAATCAAACGCTTCTTCTGATCGGTTATGATTTCACAAATCGCTTCGTATCTCAGATTTGACATGATCTTCAATATCATCGCCCCTTTCTTCATAATAATCTTCAAAAGATTGTGAATTAACCCTAACGCATGAAAAACAAGGTTCGGCCGTTATCTTGTTTGACTCATGCTTGCAGCCTAAACATGACTTAATCATATCTTAAAAACTTCCCCCGCCATGACCATATTAAGGCGTTTCAACAAATCGGCCTTGTTTGCAAAACAGCCTGAATATTCTTCATTGATAATCAGATGATAAACAGCGGGAATAATATCAGGATTATAAGAATATTTTACAACCTGAATTTTCGGAAATGATTTTGATTCTTGCATAAAAATAACCCCCTTTCATTGGCTTTCATTTCCTAACGCCTATATCTTAACCCTAATCCGATCACATTTCAATAACAAAAAGATGACATGACAAAACTTGATCGGGACGCCGATCAGGACACAGCCGCGCCGCCCGCCGGAAGACTCCAGGAATATGTCCGTTTAATCGTACGCACATATGTTCTTTTTGTTCATAGGGGAGATGAGT
>JAEEGL011266791.1_pt1 | contig 14736 bp, 12 predicted proteins | sample 9134231 | NCBI WGS metagenome assembly JAEEGL01 (sample SAMN16246548, study PRJNA631951) | gut metagenome | biome: gut microbiome; feature: rumen; material: fiber-attached | host: Bos | place: Iran: Karaj | collected 2018-10 | reverse complement strand
TTATAATAGGTTTTGTAGAGCAGAAAAAGTAGTGGCTTGGAATGCCCCGGTTATGCAACTTGCTATGTATGTTTGTAGTATTTTAATAGCGTATTTTGGTTCAAGATTTATTGTTTTTGGAAGTCTTACTACTGGAGAACTTACTAGTTTACTAAGTTATTCTGGAGCAATATTAACTAGTTTAATGATGTTATCTATGATATATGTAATGACTATAATTTCTTTTGCTAGTGCTGAAAGGATAACTGAAGTATTAAAAGAAAAAATAGATATAGTATCTAAAGATAACGCAATTAAAGAAATAATTGATGGAAGTATAGAGTTTAAAAATGTTTCATTTAGTTATGTTAATGATTTAGATAAATTAAGTTTGAATAACATTAATTTAAAAATTAATAGTGGAGATGTAATAGGAATAATTGGAGGCACTGGTTCTGGTAAATCAACTTTAGTTAATTTAATAAGTAGATTGTATGATGTAACTAAAGGGGAAGTTTTAGTAGGAAATGTTAATGTTAAGGATTATGATTTAAAAACACTTAGAGATAATGTCTCAGTAGTGCTTCAAAAAAATGTATTATTTAAAGGAACAATTATAGATAATCTAAGATGGGGTAATGAAAAAGCATCTTTAAAAGAAATTAAAGATGCATGTAAGTTAGCAAATGCTGATGAGTTTATTAAGACATTACCAGATAAATATGAATATATGATTGAACAAGGTGGTACTAATGTTTCTGGTGGTCAAAAACAAAGGCTAACTATAGCAAGAGCGCTTCTTAAAAAACCAAAAGTATTAATTTTAGATGATTCAACTAGTGCAGTAGATACTAAAACAGATGCATCTATTAGAGAAGATTTAAAAAAATATATTCCAGAAGTTACAAAAATTATAATATCTCAAAGAATAAGTAGTGTAGAAGATGCTGATAAAGTAATTGTTATGGATGATGGAAAAATAATAGATTTTGATACTCCTAAGAATTTGCTTAAGAATAATAAAATATATAAAGAAGTATATTATTCTCAAAAGAAAGGAGTAAAAAATGAAAAATAACAAAATAAATAAAAATGTATTTAAAAGAATACTTGGTTATATGTCTAAATATAAATTTAGATATTTAATAGTATTTATCTGTATTATTTTATCTTCAGTAGTGCAAGTAATAAGTCAGTTATTTTTAAAAACATTAATTGATGATTATATTACTCCTTTAATTGGTATTAATAATCCAAACTTTAATAATTTAATTCATTTTATTTGTATTATGATAGTAATATATATAATTGGTATTATTACTACATTTATATATAATAGAGTAATGATTAATATATCACAAGGTGTACTTAAAAATATAAGAGATGATATGTTTAATCATTTAGAAGGATTACCAATATCATACTTTGATAAAAATACTCATGGAGATATAATGAGTAGATTTACTAATGATACTGATACATTAGAACAAATGATTAGTCAATCTTTACCAGCATTAGTAGGATCAATAATATCAATTATTACTATCTTTGTATCAATGTTAATATTAAATATTCCTTTAACATTAACAGTAGTAGTAGGTATTATACTAATGGTGTTATTAACAAAAAATATTGTTAAAAAATCTGGATTATATTTTGTTAAAAGACAAGAATCATTAGGTAAATTAAATGGCTTTATTGAAGAAATGATTGATGGAGCTAAAGTAATAAAAGTATTTACTCATGAAGATATATCTAAAAGAGATTTTGATAAATTAAATAATGATTTATATGAATCTGCTAGTAAGTCAATGAGTTATGGTAATATGATAGGGCCAATTACCAATAATATAGGTCATGTTATATATGTTGTTATTGCTTTAATTGGAGGAATAATTGCTATTAAAACTGGATCATTTACAATTGGTGGAGTAGCATCCTTTCTAGCTCTTACTACATCATTTACAAGACCAATAATGCAAATAACTAATCAATTTAATTCTGTAGTAAGGGCATTAGCAGGAGCAGAAAGAATATTTACATTAATGGATGAGAAAGAAGAAGATAATAATGGTAAAGTATCATTAGTTAATGTTAAATATGATAATAAAAAATTAGTGGAAACAAATGAGAATACTAATATGTGGGCATGGAAAAATGATAAAGAATTAACTTTATTAAAAGGTGATATTAGACTTAATAATGTATCTTTTGGTTATATAGATGGTAAAGAAGTAATACATGATGTTTCTTTATATGCTAAGCCTGGTCAAAAAATAGCATTTGTGGGTAAAACTGGAGCAGGTAAAACAACTATATCTAATTTATTAAATAGATTTTATGATATTAATAAAGGTAGTATTACTTATGATGGAATAGACATAAAAGAAATCAATAAGAAAGATTTAAGAAAATCTTTGGGTGTTGTTTTACAAGATACTAATTTATTTACTGGTACTATAATGGATAATATTAGATATGGTAGAGAAGATGCTACTGATGAAGAATGTATTAAAGCTGCAAAACTTGCTAATGCAGATACTTTTATTAAGCATTTAAAAGATGGTTATCAAACTAAAATAACTTCAAATGGAGATATGTTATCACAAGGTCAAAGGCAATTATTATCAATAGCAAGATGTGCAGTTGCTAATCCTCCAGCAATGATATTAGATGAAGCAACATCATCAATAGATACTAGAACAGAAAAAATAGTTCAAGATGGTATGGATAAACTAATGGAGGGAAGAACAGTATTTGTAATAGCGCACAGGTTATCTACCATAGAGAATGCTAAAGCTATAATGGTAATGGATAATGGTAAGATAATTGAAAGAGGAGAACATGAATATTTATTAAAAGAAAAAGGTAAATATTATGAATTATATACTGGTAAGGTAGAATTAGATTAAAAGATGTCAAAAGACATCTTTTTTTATTGTTATATATTTGATTTTATCTTATAATTAATATAATAGGTGATAGTGTGAATAAATATTTAACTAGTGAAGAAATTAATTTGTTAGATAAGTATTTTAGATGTGCTAATTATTTGTCTGTAGGAATGTTATATTTAAAAGATAATCCTTTATTAAAAAATAATTTAACTATAGATGATATTAAGAAAAAATTAGTTGGTCATTGGGGTAGTGCTCCTGGTCAAAATTTTATTTATACTCATTTAAATAGGGTTATTAATAAATATGATTTAAATATGATGTATATATCTGGTCCAGGTCATTCTGGAGAAGCTTTAATTGCTAATAGTTATATTGAAGGTACATATAGTGAGTGTTATCCAGAAATAACTAAAAATGAAGAAGGATTAAAGAAATTATTTAAGTCTTTTTCATTTCCTGGTGGAACATCTAGTCATGTAGCACCTGAAGTACCAGGATCAATTAATGAAGGTGGCGAATTAGGTTATAGCTTATCTCATGCTTATGGAGCAGTATTAGATAATCCGGATTTAATAGTTGCTTGTGTAATTGGTGATGGTGAAGCAGAAACAGGACCCCTAGCAACATCATGGCATGGTAATAAGTTTATTAGTCCTAAAAAGGATGGTGTAGTACTTCCAATACTACATTTGAATGGCTATAAGATTGCTAATCCAACTATGTTTTCTAGAATAAGCGATGAAGAATTAGTATCATTTTTTAAAGGTTGTGGCTATGATCCAATCATTGTAGATATTAAAGATAAAGATAATTATCATGAATTAATGGCAAAAGGTATGGATGATGCTATTGAAAAGATAATTGCTATAAAAAAATCCAGAAAAAAAGAAAGACCTATTTATCCAATGATTATATTAAAAAGTAAAAAGGGATGGACTGGTCCAAAAAGAGTATCTAATAAAGTGGTTGAAGATTTCTTTAGATCACATCAAATACCAATTGGATATGATGAATTAAAAAAGAATATAAAACCATTAGATAATTGGTTAAAAAGTTATAATATAGAAGAATTATTTAATAAAGATGGAAGTATAAAAAAAGAAATAATAGAGTTTGCACCTAAAGGTAAAAAAAGAATGAGTGCAAACCCTAATAGTAATGGTGGAACTTTATTAAAGAAAATTAAAATGCCTGATTTTAAAAATTATAAGATTACTATTAAAAGGGGTAAAAGTAAAGCATCTGATATGCTTGTATTAGGAGAATTTATAAGAGATATTGTTAAATTAAATAAAAATAATTTTATGATATTTGGACCTGATGAAGCTTTATCTAACAGACTTAATTATGTGTTTGAAAAAACAAATAGACTTTGGAATGCAGACGTATTATATAAAGATGAATACTTAGCTAGTGATGGAAGAGTAATGGATTCATATCTTTCAGAACATATGTGTGAGGGTATGTTAGAAGGTTATCTTTTAACCGGTAGATATGGCTTTATGCATTCTTATGAAGCATTTATTCGTATTGTTGATTCAATGGCTAGTCAACACGCTAAATGGATTAAAGTATCTAAAGAGATACCATGGAGATGTAGTATTGCATCACTTAATTATGTTTTAACATCACATATATGGCAACAAGATCATAATGGATTTACTCATCAAGATCCAGGATTTTTAAATCATTTAGCTACTAAAAAAGCAGATACAGTTAGAATGTATTTTCCGGTAGATGCTAATACATTATTATCTGCATTTAATCACATTATTCAAACTAAAGATTATATTAATGTAATAGTAGCATCTAAGCATGAGAGTATTCAATGGCTAAATATGGATGATGCGATTAGTCATTGTAAAAGAGGGTTAAGTATTTGGGAATGGGCATCAAATAATCCGAAGAATCCAGATATAGTATTAGCATCTTGTGGTGATACTCCAACATTAGAAGTAGTAGCAGCAGCTAAAATATTAAAAGAATATTGTCCTCATGTTAATACTAGAGTAATAAATGTATTTGATTTAATGAGATTACAAAGTAGTAATAAGCATCCGCATGGTTTAACAGATAGTGATTATAATAAGTATTTTACTACAGACAAACATATTATTTTTGCTTTTCATGGATATCCAAACTTAATACATGAACTTACATATAATAGAGTTAATCATAGTATGCATGTACACGGATATTGTGAAGAAGGTACAATTACTACACCATTTGATATGAGAGTAAAAAATAAAATAGATAGATTTAATTTAGTATTAGATGCACTAAAATATGTTGAAGATACTGATGAAGTTAAATTGACAAAAAATTTAATGAAAAAGAAATTAAAAGAACATGAAGAATATATAAAAAATGAAGGAATAGATCTAGAAGAGATTAGAAATTTTAAATTATAAATAGAATAAGAGGGATTAATTATGCTAGGTGAAATATTAGAGATAAATGGTAATAGAGTAACAATTTCAAATGAATCAGCAAGAAAAGATATTATGAATTTATATGCTAAGATAGCAAAAGATGGAGTAGTATTTGTTGGTGAAATTGTATTTTTATCAAAACAAATGATAATTATTAATTTATTGGGAGAAATAATTAATAATTCTTTTGTGTATGGTATTAGTAAAAAACCAGCTTTTGACTATGAAGTAAGTCTTTTAGAAGATAAAGAAGTAAATATATTATTTAATTTAGCTAATTATGATCCTAAAAAATGTTTATATATTGGGAAAAGTGCTTTATATAAAGACTTTCCAGTATTTGCAAATATTAATAAATTGTTCTCTGGACATTTAGTTGTACTAGGTAATACTGGATCTGGTAAATCTTGTGGAATGGCAAGAATATTACAAAATCTATTTTATAAAAGTGATGCAAAAGCAGTTAATTCAACATTCTTTATAATAGATGCTTATGGTGAATATAAGAATGCATTTAGTAGTATTGATTATGTTAATAAGGAATTGGGATTTAAAAGTTATACTACAGATATAAATGGAGCAGATGATTTACTTGAAATACCACTTTGGTTACTATCATTAGATGATATATGTTTATTATTAGATATAAAAAGTAAAAATCAAATTCCTATTATAGAAAAAGCTTTAAAGTTAGTTAATATATTTGTTAAAGAAGAAGATACTGTTATTAAAACAAAGAATAGTATTATTGCAAAAGCATTATTAGATATATTTATTAATGGTAAAACTCCATCTCAAATAAGAGACCAAGCTTTTTCTGTGTTAACTAGATATAATACAAAAGAATTAAATTTAGATACAGAAATATTTCAACCAGGGTATACTAGACCATTAAGACAATGTTTAAGAATTGATGAGACTGGAAAAATAAGAGAAATGGAATTAATTACTAATTTCTTAAATGGGTTTATTGAAGATGAAATAGTTCTTGATTTGCCTGATGGAACATTTATGTATACTTTAAAAGATTTATTATATGCATTTGATTTTGCATTAATAGATGAAGGGTTATTAAACGATGATAAAATATATAGCTTATCACATGAATTAAGAGTTAAGTTATCTAGCATAATTGAAAGTGATTCAAATAATTACTTCCAATTTGATGAATATTTTTCTTTAGAAACATTTGTAAAAAGATTAACTCATAAAGATGATAAAAAAGTTCAAGTTATTAATTTGAATTTAAATAGTATAGATGATAGATTTGCTAAAGTAGTAGCAAAAATATATTCTAAATTATTATTTGATTTTACAAAGAATTTAAAAGAACGTTCAAGTTATCCAATTCATATTGTATTAGAAGAAGCACATAGATATGTTCAAAATGATAACGATTTAGAAATACTTGGATATAATATATTTGAACGTATTGCTAAAGAAGGTAGAAAATACGGTATATTACTTAATTTGATAAGTCAAAGACCATCTGAATTATCTCAAACAGTATTATCACAATGTAGCAATTTTATTGTATTTAAAATAACGCATCCTAACGATATAGAGTATATTAAGCCTATGATTCCTTTTGTAGATGATGAAATGATTGAAAAGATAAAAAATTTACAAATTGGTCACTCATTAACGTTTGGTAATGCTTTCTTAATACCTGCTATTACTAAAGTTGATTTAGCAACGCCACAACCTAATAGTAGTAGTTGTAATGTATCAAATATTTGGTTTAATTAATTAGCACTAAATAATATTATTTAATATTTTGCATACAAATTAGTAGAGGTGTAAAAATTGAAAAAAATAATAATATTATTTGGTGTTTTCTTTTGGGGTATAGTGCCAATTTTTGCGGAAGAGTTAACTGAGCATAGTGAAAGTGCTGTATTGATGGAACTATCTACTGGTAAAGTATTATATGAAAAAGATTCAAGTAAAGAATTGGCACCTGCTAGTATGACAAAGATTATGAGTATGATTCTTATAATGGATGCCATAAAAGACGGAAAAATTGATTGGGAAGATGATGTTTTAATATCTGAAAATGCATCTAATATGGGTGGAAGTCAAGTATATTTAAATACATATGAAAAATATAAGATAAAAGATTTATTTAAATCAATAGCAATAGCATCAGCTAATGATGCAGTAGTAGCAATGAGTGAAAAAGTCGCCGGAAGTGAAGAAAAATTTGTTGAATTAATGAATAATAAGTGTGCTTTAATAGGATGTAAGAATACTTCATTTACTAATCCACATGGACTTGATCAAGATAAGCATTATAGTTCTGCTAAAGATATGGCAATTATGGCAAGTTATCTAATTAAGAATTATCCTGAAGTTTTAGATTATACAAGTATATATGAAGATTATTTAGATAGACCAGATGGTTCAAAAACATGGCTAGTTAATACAAATAAATTAGTGAGATTTTATGAAAATGTAGACGGATTAAAAACTGGATATACCGAAAAAGCAGGTTATTGCTTAACTGCAACTAGTATGAGAAACAGCATGAGGTTAATTACAGTAGTAATGGGGGTAGATAATCAAGAAAACAGAACATTTGATACAGTAAAATTATTTAATTATGGTTTTAATAATTATAGATTGGATACAATATATAAAAAAGATAAAAAAGTCGGTAACATCAGGGTTAGCAATGGAAAAAAAGAAATAGTTAATGTTGTTTTAATGGAAGATGCAAGTAATTTAAGAGATATAAACGAAAAAGAGAAAAAGTATTCTCTAAATGTTAAAGTAAATAATTTGAAAGCACCACTTAAAAAAGGGAATAAATATGGATATGCTGAAATAATTGATAATGAAGGTAATATTATAAAAAAAGTTGATATAACAGTAGATAGCGATGTTAAAGTTGCAAATTTATGGGATTATTACACAAGAAATATGTATACATTATTGGGTGGTAAAAAAATATTAAAGAGTCTTAATTGATTCTTTTTTTGACTTGTTTTGTCGAAAGTGTTTATAGAAAAATAAAAATGTATTAATATTTAATAGCAGAATAATAAATGATGTTAATAGGATGAAAAATAATGAAAAGGTGATGATATGAATAAAGAAGACATTATTAAAGATAATGATAAATTGATTTGGAAGATTTGTAACAAGTTTTATGGAATAGATAAAAACGATTTATATCAAGCAGGAGTAGTTGGATTATTAAAAGCACTCGAGAATTATAAAAAAGATGCTTGTACTAAGTTTTCTACATATGCATATCCATATATATTTGGGGAAATGTATAATCTTGCTTGTAATAAAAGCATTAAAATTAGTAAAGATATATTACTTTTATACAAAAAAATTGAAAAATCAAGATATATAATTGCTCAGAAATTACATAAAATACCAAATAATATAGAATTATCAGAGTATTTAAATATACCTCTTGAAGATATTGAATTTGCACTTATGAGTGCAAGTATAATTATGTCTTTGGATGATGAAAAAGATGATGTGCCATTATATGAAAAGATTAGTGATAAAAGTAATAGTTTGGAAAATCATATAATAATTGAAGATGGTATGAATTGTTTAAATAATGTGGAAAAAGATATTATTAAATCGAGATATTATGAAGATATGACTCAAAGCGAAATAGCTAAAAAGCTTAAGCTTACACAAGTTATGGTTTCTAGATACGAAAAAAAAGGAATACAAAAGATGCGCAATTATTTAACTATGTAAGTATAATTAATTAGCAAAAAAACATACTATAAATGGTGATTTAATGAATAAAGATGAATACAAGAAATTGGTTAGAGAAGTATCGCCAAAGGAAAACAAGCTTAAAAATTGTTTTTTTGCATTTTTTATTGGTGGTTTAGTTGGATTAAGTGGAGAAGTTATTATTAATATTATTATGCGTTCATTTGGTGAATCTAGAGTTGATTCATACTCGTGGTTAGCATTTATAATCATTCTATTTGCAACGTTTATGACTGCGATTGGTAAGTTTGATGATTGGGTTTCAAAAGCGAAGTGCGGATTAATAATCCCAACAACTGGGTTTGCGCATAGCATACAAAGTTCTGCATTAGATTATAAAAAAGAAGGATTAATAACTGGAATTGGAGCAAATGTATTCAAGCTAGCTGGAGCAGTAATACTATACGGTATAGTAAGCGCATTTTTCTTTGCGTTATTAAAGGTGATAGTATATGGCTAGTATAAAATATAATAATGTTTATATAGATGATTGGTATACTATTACAGGGCCTTTGGAAAGTGATAGCAAGTTAAAGAAATATGATAAAAAGATTAAGGATTATTATTATGGTGAAAAATCATTTGAACAAGCTCAAATAAAAATGGGTAGGGAATGCGTGAATGGTTTATTAAAACAAAATAATTTAGAAGATAATAATATTGATTTAATTGTTGGGGGAGATTTATTAGATCAATTAACCGCTACAGATTATGCATGTAGTAATATTCCAATATCATTGTTAGGTATATTTAGTGCATGTGCCACTTTTGTTGAAGGATTAATAGTAAGCAGTAATTTTATGGCAAATAGATCTATAAAAAGAAGCGTTGTGATGATTAGTAGTCATAACAAGAGCATAGAAAGACAATTTAGATATCCGATTGAATATGGTATTCCAAGAAAAAAAGTTCAAACATTTACATCAACAGGAAGCACTTGCGTATTGCTTGGAAAAGAACCTTCTAAAATAAAAATTGAGTCAGCAACAATTGGAAAGGTTATTGAATATGGTATTAATGATGCAAATAATATGGGAGCAATAATGGCACCAGCAGCAGCAAATACGTTAAAAGAACACTTAAATGATTTAAAAAGAGATATAAAGTATTATGATTTAATAATGACTGGTGATTTAGGGTGTGTTGGTTCAGTGTTGTTTAAGGAGCTTTTGGAAAAAACATTTAATATTAAACTTGAAAAATATATTGATGCAGGTTGTGAACTTTTTTTGAAGAGTCAAGATGTGGATGCGGGTGGAAGTGGTCCTACATGTTTACCGCTAGTATTGTTTAACAAAGTATTATTAAGTAAAAAACACAAAAAAATATTAATTATAGGTACTGGTGCTTTACATAGTAGAACAACTGCTAATCAAAAACTTTATATTCCGGCTATTGCCCATGCAGTTAGTCTGGAGGTTATATAATGTTTATTAAAGCATTTTTATTTTGTGGATTAGTATGCTTTGCTGGTCAATTAATTCTTGATAACACAAAATTAACTCCTGGACATATAACATGTTTATTTACAGTATTTGGTTCATTTTTATCATTTTTAGGTATTTATGATAAACTAATAAACGAGTTTGGAGCAGGGGCAACTGTATTAATATCTAATTTTGGACACTTGCTATATACTTCAGCGATTAATGGTTATAACGAAAATGGCTTTTTAGGATTATTGCAAAGAATGCTTTGTTCATCTGGAACTTCAATCGTTAGTGTATTAGTACTATCGTTTTGCTTTACTCTCATTTTTAAAGCGAAAGATTAGAAAAAGATCAATTTGATCTTTTTTGTTTTGAAAAAACATTTTATTTGATATAATTAAGTAGGTGTTATTAATGACAACAAATAAAATAAATTTAAGAGATAAATTTGGTCAAATGTTTATTCTCGGATTAGATACATATGAAATTAATGAAGAAATAGAATCGCTAATTAAAGATTATAAAATAGGCGGAGTAGTACTATATAAAAAGAATTATACTTCTATTGATACAATGGTAGCTTTTGTTAATAGATTAAAAGAAATAAATAGGGGAAATGAATTACCTTTATTTATTGCTATTGATCAAGAAAATGGAAGAGTTAATAGATTCCCAAAAGACATTGAGGGCTTGTATAGTGCATTAAGTCAAGCTGAGTGTAATGATGATAAATCTTATATAGCGTGTAATAAAATGACAACTTTTTTGTTAAAGTCTGTTGGCGTAAATATGAATTTTGCGCCGGTATTAGATATATTGCATTTTGAAAAAAACAAAGCAATTGGTAATAGAAGTTATGGAAATAATAAGGAAGTTGTGTTAAAATATGCATTACCTTTTATGAAAGAAATGCAAAAGAATAATATTGTTTCAGTAGTAAAGCATTTTCCTAATCATGGGTTAACGCCTAAAGACAGTCATGTTTTTTTACCGAAAATAAATGATGTTAAACTATTAAATGATGAATTAACTGTTTATGAAGAAGCAATAAAAAATGGAGCAGATGCAATTATGTTAGGTCATCTAAAAATAAAGGGATATGGAGCAAGCCCTGCTTCTATTAACAGAAAGATAATTAATGAATTGTTGGTTAATAAATTTGACTATAAAGGCTTAATTGTTACTGACGATTTAAGGATGAAATCGTTAAGTTTTTTTGGCAATATTAGAAAAAAGGTTATAAAAAGTATGAATGCAGGAGCTAATTTAATAATGATAAAGTATAAAAAAGGGGATAGTAAAAGGGTATATGAAAAATTGTATAAAAAACTAGACAATTTTGAAATAAAATCAGAACTAGTAGAGAATAGTTATAAAAAGATTAAAAAGGTTAAGAAGGATTATTATATAAATGATAATGAGTTCGAATGTAATTTAAATATTGATTTAATAAATGAAAAAATCAAAAAAATTAATAATGCTATTAAAAGTGATATAATATAGACATAAACTTTTAATAGTTTATGTCCTCGTAGCTCAGTAGGATAGAGCGATCGCCTCCTAAGCGATAGGTCGGCAGTTCGACTCTGCCCGGGGACGCCATTAGTTGGGGTGATAAAATGAATGAATTTGATAGTTATGCATTTGATATTGTCTTAAATGATGAAAAAGAATTGGTAATAAAAGAGTATGGAGTAAATATTAAATGCGAAATTGTTAACGAGAAGAGACATCCAAAGTATGAATATTCACTAATAAAATCATATGTTTCTGAAGATATTGAACAAGATATTGCGGCTTTAAAAAGCAATGGTTTTTTAAGATTAATATATTTTGAAAACTCTGAAAATATTATCTATGATAATAATATAAACAAATTGAAAATATTTCTTTTGTCATATAAAAACAAAATTATTGAAAAATGCTATGAAATAATTGATGTTGATGGAAAGACTATTTTGAATGGGTTTATTGTGTATGTTAATCAAACAAATGGTAAAATAGATTACGAATTAACAGCCTCTATTGATATAACGAATAATTATGATGAAATGATGAAGATATTAAATGAATATAATTATTGTGATATAGAAAATAGCTTTTTGAGACGTAATGAGCTAAAGCTTTCGAAGAATAAGGAGAAAGGGTTAAATTAATGAAAAGAATAAAAGATTTAATAAGTCATTTTATTAATGGAGCATGTATGGCGCTTGCAGATAGTGTTCCGGGAGTTTCGGGTGGTACTGTTGCATTTATTTTCGGTTTTTATGACAGATTTATTTCTTCTTTGGATAATCTATTTAGTAATAATAAAGGGCACAGAAAAGAATCTTTATTATTTCTTCTGAAAATAGGTGTTGGCTGGATTATAGGCTTTATTATTGCAATATTATTTTTGACAAAATTATTTAATAATCATATATATGAGATGAGTTCGTTGTTTATAGGTTTTATAATATTTGCGTTGCCTATCGTAATAAAGGAAGAGAAAAAGATTTTAAAGAGAGATTTATATAATATATATTTTGTTTTAATAGGATTGGCATTAGTCTGTATTATTACGTATTTAAACACAGTATTAAGTGGCACTTTTAATATTAATCATTTTAATATTGCAACTGTATTGTATGTTTTTTTAGCAGCATCAATTGCAATTTCTGCTATGATATTGCCTGGCATGTCTGGGTCTACTATTTTGTTAATTTTTGGACTTTATATACCAATTGTTAATAAGGTGAGGGAAGTGTTATCTTTTAACTTTTCCTCATTACCAATTTTAATAGTTTTCTCATTAGGAATGCTTTTTGGAATAATATATTTCACAAAATTGTTGAGACGATTGCTAGAGAAGAAAAGAAGCGCCACTGTATATTTAATATTGGGCATGATGCTAGGATCCGTATATTCTATAATAGTTGGTCCAACGACATTAAATATTCCAGAGTCAGCAATGACGTTTGCTACATTTAATGTTTTATTCTTTATTTTAGGTGGTGTAATTATTCTTAGTTTAGAAGGAATAAAATATTTATTAGAAAAATAGAATGACTATAGTCATTCTATTATTTTATTCTTGTGTATTTTAAAAACAATTCGTTTATTGAATCAAATTTTATAATAAAGTTAGTTCCATTATTTTGAATTTTGTAGTCTCCATGCTTGTTCACGGACTCGCGCATATATATTTCAACATATATTTTATCCTCTTCGATTAGTCTTAAAAAGTCATCAAATGTTTTAAGAATGTAAATGTCCATATAAAAGTATTTGAAGAAAAGTTCATTGTTGTACCTGTATGGGTATGCTGTAACTATTGCTGTTGTTTCCATTTTTGATGTTAATATAGCCTTTAAATCGTCGAACGTCCAAAAGCATACTTCTTCTATAAAATTTTCTCTATAGTAACTATTCATTGTTAGTAATTTCCTTCCATAGTCAACTTTTAGAAGAAAGCTAATTCCATTTAATTCATATTTTTGTTTTGAAAAAATTTTTCTTGAAAACAATCGATAATCATTTGGATCCTTATATCTGTAGTAACTATATTTTGCAAATATATAACTGTTTGCAGTTTCACCAATTCTTTCACCTTTTAAAGAGAATAATCTAATATTAGATTTTGAATAGCCATATCGACATTTCAACTCTATACTATGATAATCTGGTTTGGGAGATTGGTTTTCGTCCAAATTTAGCAATTTTTCAAATGTGTATCCAACTCCAGATGTTCCGTTTCTTTGGGATTTGATTAATCCCATCTTTTTAATTCTTATAAATTCTTGCTTTAATTCAATATAATCTGTAATCATAAAAACCTCCGAATGAGAATAATATAGCATGTAAGTATTGAAAAAAATGCTACTTTATGTCGAAGATATTAACTTTACAACAAATTGTAAAGAAAACAAACAAAAGTGTTATTAAATTATATTAAAATAGTATAATTAAAATAGAGAGAGCAATGTTGGGAGAGAATATTGATATTTAAAGAATAAAAGGTTTAAATATATTAATTGGCTCTTTCGAATGGTCATCATCAGACGATGACTCTTTTTTTTTGAAAAATAAAAAACTTGCCTATAAAGCAAGTCTAATTAACATGGTGTCTCGTTGGAGATTCGAACTCCAGACCCTTTGATTAAAAGTCAAATGCTCTACCTACTGAGCTAACGAGACTTATGGAAAAATTAATATAAAGAAGGCTGCCCCGGCTGGGTTCGAACCAACGGAATGTCAGAGTCAAAGTCT
>JAEEGL011039071.1_pt1 | contig 14736 bp, 6 predicted proteins | sample 9134231 | NCBI WGS metagenome assembly JAEEGL01 (sample SAMN16246548, study PRJNA631951) | gut metagenome | biome: gut microbiome; feature: rumen; material: fiber-attached | host: Bos | place: Iran: Karaj | collected 2018-10 | reverse complement strand
GATCGTTCCGGTGCTCCTCAATATACGTCCACATGCCCGGGGAATGCTCTCCATCCAGGCAGTATTTCATCATGTCGTCCCCGAAATAGGTGGAAACAAATCCGCACTGGCCCAGCTCGGGCAGCCGGGTCATGAGGATCTCAATTTCTTCTTTTGTGAAAAGTGCTTTCCGGATCAGCTTTCCGGTGGTATTGTCCGCCAGGGTGGTGCCGTTCCGGATGACGGCCGGCAGGCCCATCTCCAGCCCGAAGGTGATTTCCCTCGCGCTCTGGATGGAGCGTGCAGTGGCATAGGTAAACAGGACACCCTTCCGGATCAGGCGGTTCAGCGTTGAGACCGTATACGGCGAAAGCGTTTTGTCACTCCGCATCAGCGTTTTGTCCAGGTCCGATACATACAGCGTCTTCACTCTGCTCCTCCATTGCCGCCCGGAGGATCCGGGCCTTATGACGGGATTATACCATCCCGGCGGGAAAATGGTGAAGGGAGAATTCCGGAAAACGTGCTGAATGCAAAAGAAAACGAACAAATACATTTTGCAAAACCAAATATAGCAAAATATATAATATTGTCAATATCAGGCGAGCAAAAAACCAGTCATAAGGCCAAAACTCAATAATCACGCGGAACTGTACAGATCGGCAGAAGCCGGGCAGCAATCAGGAAAGACAATAAATGATCAGATTATTTGCAAAAAGTTGTTTGAAAACAGGGTACATCTGCGTTATGATATACAGGAAATAATCTGAATCTGACCGAAGAAGACCCTGCAGGGTCGGAGGATGATGATGAAACACAAACTGCTCAGACTGACGGCCGCGCTTTGCGCGTTGTGTATGCTGATGATCAGCATGCCTGCATTGTCGCGCTCAGATACCCTGCCGGCAACCCCGACCGACCTGCTTCCTGCGGCGGATCCGGCTTCCGAAGAGGAGGGAAGCGGCCCGGAAGGGACGGAACCGGCGGATGTCCAACCGGAAAAACCGGCTGCGGACAAAGAGGTTACCTTCCGGGATGAAGCAACGGTTTCCGGCGAAATCAAGGGGAAAATGCCGGCGGACTACCTGATCCGTTTTACTCCGGAGTACAGCCGCCGGCTGCAGCTGACCCTGGAAGCAGATAACGAAGTAACGGCAACCGTAACTGATGAGGAAACCGGCAGCAGGACGGTTTTTATTCCGGGAGAACCGGATGAAGACGGCCGAAGCACCTGGCAGCTTACGGAATACCGGACCAACGGGGGCCGAAGCTACCTGGTCCGGATCTCCGCGGAGCATGAGGCACGGTTTACATTAAAAATAAAAAAGAAAACAGCTGCGGATAATTCGGACCCGGCAGAAGCGGAAAATGAAACACCGGCGGAACCTGTGAATGAAACGCCGGAAGTACCGGAAAAAGAAGCCCCGGCTGAACCGGAAAACGGGACACCGACGGAGCCGGAGAATGAAACGCCGGAAGCACCGGAAAACGAAGCTCCGGCGGAACCGGAAAACGGGACACCGACGGCCCCGGAGAATGAAACCCCGGAAGCAGCGGAAAATGAAGCTCCGGCTGAACCGGAGAACGGGACGCCGGCGGAACCGGAAAACGAAACCCCGGAAGCAGCGGAAAATGAAGCTCCGGCTGAACCGGAAAGCGGAACATCAGCGGAACCGGAAAACGGAATACGGACAGAGCCGAAAACTGAAATAACGGAGCAGCCGGAAAATGAGTCCCCGGCGATAACTGCAGAAGCGCCTGCCGCAAACCAGGCCGGAACTCCGGCGCAGAAGAAGGAATCCCGGCCGGTATCCGGCAGAAACCAGGCATCGGCTGAAATGAAAGAGCCGGCAACCCCGACCGACCTGCTTCCGGAGGGAATGGAACAGCAGGGACCGGAGGCGGAGCCGGATGAGCCGGACGAACCCGGCGTCCTGGCGGCCCTGGATTTCGGACCGGTGACCGTGGAACTGCTGGGCTATGCCGCCGGCGGAGAAGCCATCCTGAATGAAACAGAATATCCTGAGGCCGAGGAAGGACTGGAAGTTCTCGGCTGCTTCCGCGCGGAACAGCCGGCAGGAGACGGCCGCCTGTGGATCCGGACCCGGATGTGGGAGGACGCATGGCCGGAACCGGAAGGAAGCATTATGCTTTACCGGGTTGCGGACGGAAAGGCAGATCCCGCGGCGGCCTGCCCGGCCGGGGACGGGATGATAATGGAGACAGACGGACGGGAAACTGCCGTAATCCGGGATACCGGCTACCGCCGGATGACACTGACCGTGTATCCGGAAGGGAACACGGAAGGCCAGACGATTACCCTGACCGGAATGATGCCGAAGGAAACGGACGCTGAAGCGGAAGACGTGACAGAGTCCTTTGACGGGCATGAATACCGGGAAACACTGCCGGCGCCGGAACCTGCGGAACTGCGCGCAGCCCCGAAGATGATGATGAAGGCGAAGGGGCCTGCGGCAGAGCCGGAGAAGGCAGCAGGACCGGAACCGGCAGAGGAACAGGAGGAAGGGGAACCGGAGCCGGTCCGGACCACACTGGCGGTATTCAGCATCCAGATGACCGACGGCGGCATGGAATACCAGCCGGGAGAAGAACGGCCGGTCCTGGTGGAAATCCGCGACAGCCGGATTACGGCAGACCGGGAGATCGAGCTGTGGCATATCCGGGATGACGGTACCGAAGAGCAGGTGGCGGAGTTTACCCGGGAGGAAGGGATCATTGCATTTCTGGCTACCGGATTCAGCGCCTACGCGATTGTTGCGGTAGATTTTCCCGTCCTGGAAGAAACCGGGTGGCAGAAGGTTGCCGATATCGGCCAGCTGGCCGCCCTGGGTGAAGCTGGATTGTATGTGAGCTCCATTGAGCCATCGGGGAACGCAAATAACCATACCTATTTCTTCTGGAAAAACGAGTTCATCGACAAGTGCGGCAACAATAACAATACCCGGCACGGAATCGGCAGGACGACGCCCCGGACCGTAAGCCCGGATACAGCGGAAGGCGCAGGTGTGTTCCGGTTTGAAAAGGACGGGGATACAGGGCGGTATTTCATCAGCTGTACTGTCGGCGGAGAAACCAAATACCTGCGCACCGACGGGAACCAGATTTACCCGGCCGGAACGGATGACAGAACCTCCTATACGGTGGAGCATGGAGGGAACGGCTGGTTTGCCTTCAAGGCAGGGAACGGCTATTACATCAACCTGACTTCCGATGAAAACGGAAAAGGATTTGCCGCGTGGAATCAAAACAACCAAAGCAGCAAGATGTACCTGTGGCGTTATGTTTCCATTGAGGAGGAGCCATACGGGCTGCAAGGGAAAACATTCGGCCTGATGAACTGGAACGGCGGTGTGGCCGGAAAGGCGCTGATGGCTGCCTCCCCGGCTGCGGGAACGCTGGAAGCGAAGGCGCTGCCGGTGCTGGTGAAATCCGATGATCATACCGACCGGCTGTTTGTTCCGAATGACGGCGACATCTCCATGTGGACATTCCGGTGGATCCGGGAAGACCTTTACCGGCTGTCTGCTGAAACCGGCAGCGGAATAAAATACCTGGCGGGGGACGGGAACGGCTTCTTCATCACGGATGACGGAACCGCCGAAGCCACGGAAATCCAGGTGGTTCCGGGCGCCGGGGACCGGGCCGGGCAGCTGTGCCTGCGGGCCGGGAGCAGGACGCTGACATACAGCGGAAACGTGGAGACGGGATTCTCCACCGGCGGATCGGTCGGCAGCGAATGGCTGTATCCGGTAGAATATTCTGACCTGACGGCCGATTATTTCCTGACCTATTCCGCCTCGAAGATCAGCGTTTCGGACCGGAGCCTTACCAACGGATCGCGGATCATCGTATATACACGGAGCTGGAACGAGGCGCGGAAGCGGTATGATTATTACGCCGTCAGCCATGACGGCACGCTGGTTCCCTGCTACGAAAGCGGCGATTCCATTGAGTGGATCGGCAACCGGATCAACACCCTGCTGTGGAACCTGGTGGAATACTATAAGGAAGGGACCAACGAACCAAACTATTACTACGAGCTGTACAACGAGTACTCCGAGCGATATATCGCGCCGCAGATGACCGGAAACCAGGTGCTTTCCCCCAACACGATCGGCATCAACCTGGACGGGCGGAAGCGGGGCCGCTACTATACCAGCATTGTGGCCTGGGATGACCGGGAATACGCCTATGCCGGCCTGAAAGCGGAGGGCGGGACAGTGGAAATCTGCCCGATCCGGGAAGCCGGCGACTTCTACTTCGCGGTGATGCAGGACGTGAATGTCGACGATGGCATGACGACCGTGCCGACGGTTGACCACATCCAGCGCGGCATTACCATGAAAATCAAGGACTTCAGTACGCGCAAGGAAATGAGCAATTTCCTGGGAAACGATGCAGGCGGCGCGGTGACCACCCTCCAGTCGGGACTGCTGTCCAGCAAACTGGGGCCGGACGGTTACCCGACGGCAGCAGGCGGTTCCCTCAAGAACCTGATCGGCGGCGGACGGGAGGTCAACCACCTTTTTATCGCCAGCACTTACAACGGGACCGGTTACTACACATTTGACAGCACCCAGAACTTCGCGAGCCTGCAGGCAGACAACAACTTCAAGGTTTACAAGGAGATTGGTTCCTACGACTCAGGCGGAAACAAGCCGTCGCTGAAGCATGGGCAGTTTTTCCCGTTCAACGACCTGGAGCCGGGCGTGTTTACTTCGGTCAACCGGCAGAACCTGTACTCTGCCACGGTATCCCCGCTGCCGGAGACGGATCCCCGGAAATATGAAAACCTGTACCTGGTGAAAAACGCGAACTGCTATTTCAGCATGGAGCTGGAAGCCAGCTTTGTGCAGACGCCCAGCGGGCAGGACGCATGGGGCCATGACATCATCTATGAATTTACCGGGGACGATGACTTCTGGCTGTATGTGGACGGCGAGCTGGTGATTGACCTGGGCGGTATTCACAGCGCGGTTCCCGGCAATGTGAATTTCTGCACGGGCGAGGTGTATATCAACGGGCGGCATACAACGCTGAAAGAACTCTTCTACGAAAACTGCAGAAAGCGGGAAGGCGAGGAAGCCGCACAGGCCTATGTGGACGCGCTGTTTGTGCAGAATGAGCAGGGCCAGTGGATTTTCCCGGATTATACCACGCACACCATGCGTATCTTCTATATGGAGCGCGGCGGAGGCGCATCCAACCTGAACATGCGGTTCAACCTGGCATCGGTCCAGCCCGGGCATGTGGAACTGAGCAAGGAGCTGACCGGCGTGGAGGACCCGGAATCCATGCAGCTGAAATACCCGTTCCAGATCTGGTACCGGGAGACGCCGGACGCACCGGAAAAACGCCTGAATGAGGTCCCGGGCATCGATATCCGGGTGTTCTACAAGGATACCATTACCCCGGTGGAATACAGGGAAACCTATACCGTTGACGGAATCACATATCCGGATGTATTTATGCTCCGGCCGGGAGAAACCGCGGATATCAATGTTCCGGACGACGCGATTTATTACCGGATTGCGGAGTGCGGAATCAATACGGACGTATACCGGAACGTAACGGTCAACGAGGGAAAGGAAACCAGCCTGGCCGCGGAGCGGAAGGACGGATACCCGGATAACCGGGCGGACTACGGAATTGCCTACGCGAAAACAAGCGAACGGCCGCGGGCGGCCTTTACGAACGAGATGGATCCGGAGGCACTGCGGACGCTGACAATCCGCAAGGTGCTGTATGACGAAACCGGGGAAAACATCATTGAGGATGATAATGCTTCCTTCAGCTTCCGGCTGTATTTCAGCATGGAAACGGAAGCAGAATTCACCCTGGCAGACAAGTACCTGTATCATGTAAAGAATAAAAACGGGGAATACTGCCGGTGGGATTCAGCAGCCCAGAAGCTGGTTTCCCTGGGCGGGGGAAAGACGGACTACGAATCCCTGACAGCTGAAGAGAGAAAGGCGGCAAGCTTCTTCACGTCCATCAACGGCGCCATTTCCCGTATTCCGGCCTCCTATACCGTGGAAGTGCGGGAGGTGCCGGTCGGAACGCGGTTTGAGGTGGAAGAGCGGAGCTACGAGATACCGGACGGATATTCGCTGCAGAAATACCAGCTGTTTATGGCCGGAACAAACGGCGCCATGGAAGAACAGACATTGACGGGCGGTCCTTCCGATCCGGCGGAAGGCAGCATGGAAAAGAAGGACGCTGAGGTCCGGATCTGCAACCTGAAAGGATACGGCCTGCGCTTATACAAAACATGGAATGATGATGACTACATGGCCGAGCGGGACCCGGTTTACTTCGCGGTGTTCATCACCAATCCGGCCGACGGGACGGAGACGCTGGCAGCGGGGACAGTCCGGCAGATGCCGCGGGATGAAGAAACATGCTACTGGTATTTTGAGCGGCTGAATGGGATTCCGTTTGACAACTATGTCATCTATGAGGTAACCGTGGAAAACCCGGTGACCGATGCGGAAGGGAATGTGACCAGCCATGGAGCGGTCACACCGGTTCCGCATGGCGGGACCGTTACGGTGGGCGGCCGCCAGAAGGGCGAAACCACCGCATCCCCGCAGGCATATACCGTGAAGTATACCCGGGGCGGAGTCAGCGAGGGAAGCAATGTGCGCGTGGACTATGTGGAAAACTCCCGGCCGGGTATTGTGCTGAAAAAAGCCAACTGGACCGGGGATATCCCGCTGGCCGGCGCAGAGTTTACCCTGCTGGACGCGGAATACGATGCCAATAACCCGGAAAAGGCAGGACTGCTGAACCTGAAGCTGAAATCAGGCACGGACGGATTCCTGACCAAGGCGTTCCTGCGGAACAGCGCGGAATATATCCTTACTGAAACACAGGCGCCGGTGGGATACCACGCGATGGAAGCCCCGGTGGTCATCCGTACGGACAATACCGGCGAAATCACCGTAAGCGGAACGGAAGCCGGAGGCTATACGCTGACGGAAGAAGCCGGGGAGAAAACGCTGACCATCCGGAACAAACAGTACAGCTTTGTTGTGCGGAAACAGGACAGCGCGACCGGCTATTTCCTGGCCGGAGCCCATTTCAGCCTGCACCGGCAGCGGACGGTCGGCGGTGTGACGCTGGTTGATTTTACGCCGATGAGCGGATATGAAGATATGGTATCCGGGGCGGACGGTGTGATTCCCGGACTGGACCAGACACTGGCTCCGGGAACCTATGAGCTGCGGGAGACAAAAGCCCCGACCGGGTATACGGTGCTGCCGGCGGGAATCCGGTTTACGCTGAGCGGGCTTGGCACGATTGAGCTGCTGCAGGCGCCGGAAGGGGCCGCGCTCGACAAGCAGGAAATTGAAGAAAACGGCCGGATCCGGGTGATCTACACCCTGAGGATTGCCAACAGCGCGGATACAAAGTGGCCGTGGCTGCGGATTTCCAAACAGGCGCAGGGCGGCGTGTACGACCCGTCGCGGCAGTACACATTCACCGTTACCATGGAAGGAATCGAGGACGGAAGGACATTCAGCTGCAGCGGCAGCCGCACGGGTACCGTGACGTTTATGAACGGGCAGGCGGAGGTTTCCCTGGCGCACGGGGAAAACATCATGCTGGAGAAGCTTCCGCTGGATATCCATATTACCGTAGCCGAAGAGACAGGCAGCTATACCACGGCCTGGGAGGTAGGCGGCAGCCCGGCGGAACCGGATGGGAACAACGCGGTTTCCATGGTGCTGACAGACAACATCGACGTACGGGCAATCAATGAGCTGCCTTACATTGCCCCGACCGGGATCAGCCGGCGGGAGATGCCGTTCCTGCTGATGCTGGGCACCGGCGGGATCCTGCTGGGACTGGCATATGCTGGAAGACACCGCCGTCGTGAACGCATCCGCATCCGGAGAAACACAAAGGAAGAGTGACGGAACAGAATACAAAAAAGCCGGGAAAGTCCCGGCGGGAAACAATAAAGGGGGAAACAGAACCATGAAGAAAACCTGCGCGCTGGTCCTTGCCATGATCATGATGCTGCTGTGCACAGCGGCGGGAGCCACAACGGCTGCCGACACGAACAACACGGCGCTGATCAATGAAAGCAAGGGGATTGAAACTTCCGCGAATACGATCCGGATTGCGAAGGAGATTGTGTTTATCAACGCGGAGGATACCGAGGTTCGGGAGCCTAACATTACCTACACCTATACGATTTCATCCGTTACACCGGATACCGCGGACATAACGGACAAGAACGGGAACATGGGACGGGTAAAAGCCGGACCGATGGGCGCGGTGAGCAGTGATGAAGGGGTGACCGCGGCCTTTGCGGATACGTCTGCTGTGAGCGTGGCGGGCGGAAAAACCTCCGCAGTGAAATACGCGGAATTCTCCTTCCTGCCGAGCGGGTTTACGGAGGGTCCCGGCATCTACCGCTACCAGATTGCGGAGACATGCAGCCCTGCCAAGGCAGCAGTCGGGATCGCCGAAGCTGCCGGATACCAGGCGAATCGTTACCTGGACGTATACCTGAAATGGAACGATGCCCGCACCGCCCTGGAAATCTACGGGTATGTACTGTTTGAGGGAACGAAGGACACGGACATTGCTTCAACGGACGTGGCCATGAAATCCATGGGGTATGTGAACACCGGAACCGAGGGAAATCTCAAGGACGTGGACCGGTATGAGACGCAGAACCTGTATATCCATAAGACCACAACGGGTTCCATGGCGGATACCGGCCACGGGTTCCCTGTAAAGATCCGGCTCACCGCGCCGACGGGACTGACTCAGGATGTCAAAATGGACGCGGCGGCAGCAAACGGAACGATTGCAACGGGCACTGCGGCATGGGGTGAGACCGGCGGAACGGTGCGGAACGGAACGGAGATTTCCATCAAGGGAATCCCGGCCGGCGCCTCCGTGCAGGTCACAGAGACGAATGACACAGTGGACTTCTATAAGATAAAGGCCGGAACGACGGCCGGCGGTACGGACCTGGCGGCGGAAGCCATTGTGCAGCCCGGGCAGAGCGCCGCGGGGACAACCGTGCTGACGCTTGACGCGAAGAAGGATATTTATTTCACCAATACACTGGACACGATTTCCCCCACCGGATATGTGATGCGGTTTATCCCGTATGCGCTGATGCTGATCGGCGGCATTGTCCTGCTGGTGATTGCCCGGAAACACCGGAAGCATACGGACGAGGACTAAGCGGATTTCCCGGGGAACGGAAAGAAACGGAAAGGAGGCTGCCGCATGCAGGCAACGAACGGAACGGCGGAAACGCAGCCGGTGATGGAACCGGCCGGAAAAACGCCGGATGATCCGGCAAAAAAACAGCACCGGCGCCGGATGCGCGCGCTTGGCAGTTTCCTGCTGCGGCTGGCGCTGCTGGCAGCTGTTGTTTATGTTCTTTTCTTCCATGTTGTGGGGATTACGCTGATGCCCGGGCCGGACATGTATCCCCGGCTGGATGCGGGCGACCTGCTGCTGTTTTACCGGCTGGAGCCGGAATACCGGGCACAGGACATTGTGGTGCTGGAAAAAGGAACGGACGCGGACAGGAAGCGCTTTGTATGCCGAGTGATCGCGGTGCCGGGGGATACGGTGGAGATTACAGAGGAACGCGGCCTGTGCGTGAACGGAAGCCAGCAGATGGAAGCCAATATCTTTTTCGCGACCCTGCCCCGGGAAGGCCGGACCGAATATCCGGTGAAGCTGGAAAGCGGAGAATACTTTGTACTGGCGGACCGGCGGGGTGAAGGCACGGACAGTCGGGATTTCGGCCCTGTCCGGCGGGAGGAAATCCAGGGCGTGGTGATTACCATCCTGCGGCGGAACAACCTGTAAGGCGGAAAAAGCCGTGGAGAAAAAACAGGCGGTTATGGGAAGCAAAAGGGAGGACAGGAAATGCGGAAGAGGAATACGGATCCTGTGGTCCGGCTGCTGAATACCGGCAGCAGGCTTGTTTCCGCATGCGCCGGACTGCTGGCCGTGATCCTGATCCTCTATTCCGGCTACGTGCTGTACGACAGCATGGCAACGGAAGTGAAGGCGCTGAACACACCGCAGGACCTGCAGAAATACAAACCGGCCGTGATGGCGGAGGCGCCGGAGGGAGCGGCGGGCCCTTCGCTGGCGGAAATCAACCCGGATTACCGCGGATGGGTTACAGTGTACGACACGACAATTGACTATCCCGTGGTACAGGGGATCAACGACCTGTATTACGCGTCGCACGACGTTTACAGGGAGAATTCGCTGACCGGCGCGATCTACCTGGCGGCGGGGAACCGGCCGGATTTTTCGGACAGCTATAACCTGCTGTACGGACACCACATGGACAGCGGGGCAATGTTCGGATCGCTGGACCGGTTCCGGGACGAAGCGTTTTTCCGCAGCCACCAGACCGGCGCGGTAACGGCGGCGGACGGAACAATATACACCGTACGCTTTTTTGCCGTGGCGGATACGGACGCCTATGAAAAACGGGTTTATGACGTGGGGGACCGGGCAGAACAAACAGCCGCATTCCTGGCGGAAGCATGGAACCGCGGCGCGGAAGCGGGCACAGAAGTGCTGGTGTATGACCCGGAGACCGCGGCAGGAGCCGGTAAGATCCTGGCGCTTTCCACCTGCATCGGAGTGGAAACCAACGGACGGCTGGTACTGTTCGGACGAATGGATGAGCGGAAGCCGCTGACCCCGACGGCTACCCCGACCGCGACGCCGACTGTAACGCCGACTGTAACGCCAACCGTAACGCCAACCGTAACGCCAACTGTAACGCCGACTGTAACGCCGACTGTAACGCCGACTGTGACGCCGACCGCGGGACCGGATACAACACCAACGGCAACACTTACCTCAACACCTGCCGTGACACCGACGGCAACACCCACGGCAACCCCGACGGCGACGCCGGATACAACCGCGGCCGCAACGCCGACTGCGACACCGACGGCAACACCCACGGCAACACCTGCCGTGACGCCGACGGCAGCACCCGATAGGACACCGACCGAAACGCCAACGGCGACGCCGACTGTGAAACCGGCCGCACCCGGCGGACAGGCAGTTACACCGGCGCCGGCGGATACAACGGTTCGGCTGCGGGTACGGTATTTCACGAAAGACGGACAGGCATTCCCGGACGCGGTGCTGGAGCTCACGCCGGGAGAGGACTATTATGTGGTGTCACCGCAGTATCCGGGTTATGAGGCGGACACGGTGATTGTACAGGGGATCCTCCGGGAAAATACGGTGGTGGATGTGTTCTATACGCCCAAAGCCAGCCGGATGAGGATCCGCTATGTATTCGAAGACGGCCGGGAAGCAGCTCCCATGTATGAGGCGGCGGTTTTCCCGGGAGGTACATACGATGTGGAAAGCCCCGCTGTTCCGGGATACCGGGCGCTGAAGACCCGGGTTGCCGGCACCGGCTCCGGAGTGGAAGAAAAGTATACCGTAGTATATGTGCCGGAAGATTCGGCCGAATATGCAGAAGCCGTCCAAAGCGCAAAACCGGCAGGGCCGGGTATTATCTACCTGCAGAAGGGCGTATGCATTGAATAACGGGAGGGACTGCGGATGAAAAAAATAGCCAGCCTGCTGCTCGCGGTTCTCCTGGTTTTCACTGCCGGAACCGCGGCGGCATCCGGGACAGGCGGGGAGAGCGCTTCCCGGTGGGTCCGGGACGACCGGGCAGTGCTCCGGGTGGGAAACCCGACGCCGATGCGGGGAAGGTTCTTTACAACGATGTGGGGCGGAACCACGAGCGACCTGGACGTGCAGGACCTGCTGCACGCCTGTTCCCCGGTGCGGTGGGACAACAGCCTGGGACGGTTCCGCTTTGACCGGAGCGTGGTGGAAGACGCCGCGGTCCTGAATGATGCCGCGGGAAACCGGACTTACCAGCTGGCGCTGCGGGACGACCTGCGCTGGTCGGACGGGACGCCGATTACCGCATGGGACTATGCCTTTTCCATCCTGCTGCAGATGGACTGCGCGGTGGCGGAAACCGGCGGCCGGCCGGCGGATTTTTCCTGGCTGGAAGGAAGCCGGGAATGGCTGGCCGGGGAGGCCGGAACGGTAACGGGGCTGCGGGTGGTGACGGACAATATGCTCCGGATCACCATGACGGCGGATTCCCTGCCATATTTCTATGAAATGAACCGGCTGGATATCCGGCCCTGCCCGGCTGCGGAAATCGCACCGGGAACCGAGGTCCGGGACGACGGGAAAGGCGTGTACCTGACGGTACCGCTGACGGCGGAGCGACTCCGGGAAACCATGCTGGATGAAAAGAGCGGTTACCTGTCCCATCCGCGGACGGTATCCGGACCGTATGTGCTGGAAAGCTTTGACGGGAAGACAGCCAAGTTCGCGGTCAATCCGTATTACCGGGGAAACGAGGAGGGGATCCTTCCCCGGATCGGACGAATCGAGTACACGGCGGCGGACAATACGGATATGATATCCCGGCTGCGGAATGGTGAGCTGGACCTGCTGGACAAGGTGACCATGGCCGGAAATATCGAGGAAGGAATCCAGAGCATTCAGGCAGATCCGGATACCTTTGCCATGGAGCATGAACCGCGTACCGGGCTGACCATGGTATGGTTCATGGAGACCAGCCCGCTGGCCGGGGATACCGCGGTCCGCCGGGCAGCTGCGTACTGTTTTGACCGGGATGGAATGACCCGGGAACTCACCGGGACATTCGGGACCCGGGTTGACGGTTTTTATGGAATCGGGCAGTGGATGGCCGGGGCGATGCTTCGGCAGGAAGAACCCGGCGTTTCTCCCGACGGACTGACGCGGTATGAACCCAACCTGGCTGAAGCGGTCCGGGTACTGGAAGAAGCCGGCTGGAACCTGAATGAGAAAGGAGAACCGTTTGATCCGGAGCGGGACGGGATCCGCTGCATGCGGCAGGGAGAAACGCTGACCAGTCTGCGGATGACCATGGCCTGTCCGGATCGGGCGGAAACATGGGAAGCGCTGGCGCGTTACCTGGCGGAGCCCCTCGGGAGAGCCGGAATCCGGCTGGACCTGGTACCGGCGGATATGGAAACCCTGCAGGAAGCGTATGAAGGCCGGGCGGGTTCTGAATTTGACATGATTTACCTGGGCGAAAACTTCCCGCTGATGTTTGACTCGGAAATCCTGGCCCCGCGGACCGGGGAGACAGGACTGGGCGCGGTGAAGGAAGAGCTGTATGAACTCGCGTGCAGGATGACGCGGACTGACCCGGAAGATACAGCCGGTTTTTTCCGGAAATGGTTCCGGCTGCAGCAAAAGATTACGGAGACGCTCCCGCTGCTGCCTGTATACTCCAATGAGTACTATGATTTCTTTGCCCGGGAACTGCATAATTACCGGATTCCTGAAGCGGTTACCTGGGGGGAGGCGGTTGTTTCCGCCTGGATGAGCGATATTGAGGAAAATGAACAGGCGGAACCTGGAAAACTGACAGAATAAACCGAACCGGATGCGGAAACCGCATCCGGTTCATTCAGTTCAGGGGTTCTTTCTGTATACCGGCGTTGTCGGCAGCAAGGAATTACGGATTGTATCGTTTGTATTCATCCCGCATGTACATCAGATGAGAGATGATATCCGGATTCCACGGAATCAGATCCGGAATCCGGCTGCAGGGGAACTCTTCGCACAACCCGCAGAACTGCACACCGTGCTCCCGGGCACACGCGTGGATCCTGCACCGGCCGGAGCCGGCCCATTCCGGAACCACCCCGTCTGCTTCCAGGCATCCGGGGCATTCCCCAGCCATCTTTTTCGAACAGCCCGTGCAGCATTCCCCGCAGGCGGTTATCGCGGAAAAATCAACCGCCTGGTCCTGCTTTTCCACATGAGCCAGCTCCGTTTTCCTGATCAGGGATTCCCCCTCAAAGGCCAGCTCCACGATATACGGCATCCAGCGGACAATCCGGAGGAAGCTTTCCACGCCGAACGACCGGTCATAATGATTCAGGATGGTACTCAGCGCGGTCCCGTGGGTTCCGATGACGATGGTCTTTCCTTCATATAAATGGAGGACATCCCGGAGCGCTTCCATATTCCTTTGCTGAACAGACCCCAGGTTTTCCCCGCCCTCTTCCGCAAAGGAAAAATCCGCCCAGCGCTTTTCAAGCATTCCGGAGGCGTCCATCCCGGACTGCCTTTCCCGGAATCGCTCGTCTGTCCGGATCTCCATTCCGAAGAAATCCGCGGCGGGCCGGATGGTATCGATGCTCCGCCGGTACGGGCTGCTCAGGAAAGCATCGATCTGCCGGAGTTTCAGGGCATCCAGGACAATGCTGCGGTCCCGCAGGCCCGCTTCTGTCAGCGGCCGGGTCCGGTCATCGCTGTACGGATGCAGGGACTGGGCGTGGCGGACAAATATAATACGGGTGACTTTCATACGGACTGCTCTTCCTTACTGCCGGAGGCGGTGGCTTTTTCCCGCAGGAACAGCGCGACGGACTCGATTCCGGAGGTCCAGCAGAACATATCGACCGGCTGGACCTTCCGCACGGTGTATCCGGCTTCCCGGAAGAGCGCGGCGTCCCGTGCCTGGGTCGCCACATTGCAGGAAACATAGACGACCCGGTCAGGGCCGGCTTCGGCAATCGCCCGGATGACTTCCGGTTCCAGCCCCTTCCGGGGCGGATCCACAACGATCACATTGCAGCGGAGGCCGTCCCGGACCATGCGGGGCAGCAGCTCTTCCGCCTT
>JAEEGL017096802.1_pt1 | contig 14737 bp, 12 predicted proteins | sample 9134231 | NCBI WGS metagenome assembly JAEEGL01 (sample SAMN16246548, study PRJNA631951) | gut metagenome | biome: gut microbiome; feature: rumen; material: fiber-attached | host: Bos | place: Iran: Karaj | collected 2018-10 | reverse complement strand
GATTAGCTGCCGATATAAGCAAAACAAGAATAGCTATATCCAGAAGGTATAATAAACCTTTCTCGAGGAATACCAGAAGTCCGGCACCGCAGATAAGGGACGCACTCACAATGAAGACCTTGCTCAATTTATTCCTGTTTCTTACCATCCCGATGAAAGACAAAACCACAGCGGTCATTCTTGCAATACCGTCAAACTCGGAAGGAAGTGCATCAAATACAGGTGTGATGTCCTTTATAAGTGCTGTCAAAAACAAAGCAAAAACCGGCATGAACAAGATATCATACCAATTCTCTTTTATAAGGCTTCCTGTCTTCTTAACAATACTCATTGAAGCCTCATAAGCAAACTGTTATTGTGCTCGTCGTAGGGAATGAGCTGCGCATAAAGTCCGTCACCCTCACACAAAACAAGACCGTTATCGATGTTGGTAATGAAGTAGTACATCGAATTACCGTCTCTGTTGACTATCCATCTGCACGACCCCTCATCAGGGGAATTGCTCATAAAGATCTCGTTATTCTCATTTGATGCAAGGTATAAAACTGTTCCCCTGATATCTATGGAAATAAGATATGAATCCGATTCTTCATCATAATCGAAAGTGAATTCATCATCATGATGAGTATCATTCCTGAACAGCATCAGCTGATAGTTATCCTCATAATCTGACGTAAGAAGGCGGAATGAATCATGCACATAAATCCGTGTCGTATAAGTGTCACCGAGAGTTTTGTTATTAACAGGCCATCTTATTGAGAACACAACGATCAGTGCGAGAAGAAACGCGGGCACAATAAGCCGCAGAATAACAGAGCTTTTCGCAAGTCCTGAGCCCTTGTTTCCCATCAGTAAACAAAGCGCCTCTGCACGTAGTAGCTTAGCAGGAACAGGATCAGATCAACAGGAATCTTAAAGGCAAGCTCCGGCACCCCGGTAAAAAGCATGACCAGAAGCGTAACTATGCCTGCGGACAGACTCATCTGCACTATAGCAAGAACGACATACTTCGGAAATGAAGAGGTGTGACTCTTCCCGCTTTTAAAAACGAGCTTGTAATTAACAAGATAGTTGTAGGTTGCGGATATTACTCTAGCAAGCACGGTAGCAACCGTAACATAAAATGCCGATCCGATGACAGACGAGAACACTTTGCAGAACAGTGCAAACAATAAAAGGTCTATCACGCATGATGACAACGAAGAGAATATGAACTTCGCGAACATCTTTCCGAACAGTTTATATATTCTTATAGAGTCTTTGACGGGATTAAAATGAGTCTGATGGTTCTCCTTGGAGTCATAGATAGTCTCTATCGGCACCTCGAATATCGGGTACTTATCCTTGCTCTCGATAAGCATCTGAGTCTCAAACTCAAATCTCTCACCTTCCACATCGAGAAGCTCCTTCATAAAAGCCTTCGGGATAGCACGAAGTCCTGTCTGCGTGTCAGAGACTTTAACCCCGCACAGGAAACTGCAGACTTTAATGGTGATGGTGTTTCCCGCTCTCGATTTGAAGGGAACATCTTCTCCGGAGAAATCCCTTACACCCAATACAAGATCATCGGGATGCTCCGTTAAAGCACTCATGCATTTTTTTATGCAGTTAACAGAATGCTGTCCGTCGGAATCAGCCGTTACACAGCCTATAGACTCCGGCATATTATCAAGTATGTAGCTGAAAGCTGTCTTTAATGCTCTTCCCTTGCCTTTGTTGCCGTCATGATGAAGAACAACTCCGCCCAGACCTTTTACAAGTTCTTCTGCTTCATTAAAGAAGGGAATATAATCATCGCCGCTTCCGTCATCAACAACTATGACAGGACCTAATCCCGCCTGCTTCAGATCTTTAAGTATCGCCGGAAATCTTTCATCCGGCTCGTAGGACGGAATGACTATCGGGATCATATCAAAACTTAACCCTGATCTGCCCCATTATGACTGCTCTAATTCCTTAAGATATCTCGAAAGAGCGTCCTGCCATGTGGGGAGCGGTTCAAATCCGTTCTGGACAAGCTTGCTCTTATCGAGTCTGGAATTGAAAGGTCTTGCAGCTTTGGAAAGGCCGTATTCAGCGGTGGTTACGGGTGTAACCTTGGTAGTAAGACCTGCCTGACGGTATATCTCACATGTAAAGTCATACCAGGAAATATATCCGCCTTCATTAGTTGCATGATAGTAACCGTACTTATCCGTCAGCGCCATATCAACGAGCAGTCTTGCAAGATCGAAGGTATAGGTGGGAGTTCCGACCTGGTCGTTTACAACTCTTACCTCATCGTGAGTCTTACCGACATTAAGCATCGTCTTAATGAAGTTCTTACCGTTCTTACCGAAGACCCATGCAATTCTGACGATAAAATACTTGTCCAGAAGGCCTGAAACAGCCATCTCGCCATCAAGCTTGCTCTGTCCGTAAACGTTAAGCGGAGCATAGTTCCTGTCGTCAGGCTGCCACGGTCTTTCACCCTTGCCGTCAAACACATAATCGGTACTTATGTATATCATCTTCGCGTCTGCAATCCTTGCAGCCTGAGCGATATATCTTGTACCGTTGCTGTTGATAGCAGTTACCTTGGCCTTGTTCTCCTCATCTTCAGCGGCATCAACTGCAGTCCAGGCCGCACAATGGACGATAACATCAGGCTTTATGGTTGCAACAGCCTTTGAAACTTCTGATTCATTCGTAATATCGAGCTTCACATACGGAAACGGAAGTTCAACAGAATCGAGGATATCGGTTCCGACCGCCTCGAATCCTCTTTTGTCCAATTCATTCATTACATCATGGCCTAACTGGCCGCCGACTCCCGTTACTAAGAATCTCATTATCACTTATCTCCGTACATCTTCTCGTAGTAATTCTGGTATTCGCCGCTGATGATGGGCTGCCACCATGCCTCGTTATCAAGATACCACTTGATGGTCTTTACGATACCGTCGGCAAACTTCGTCTCAGGAAGCCATCCCAGGTCATTGTGGATCTTTGTAGGATCGATAGCATATCTTCTGTCGTGACCTGCACGGTCAGTAACATATGTGATCAGATCCTCGGACTTTCCGAGTTCCTTCAGGATAAGCTTAACGATATCGATGTTAGCCATCTCGTTGTGACCGCCGACATTATAAACTTCACCGACTTTGCCCTTGTGGATGATGAGGTCGATAGCCTTGCAATGATCCTCAACATAAAGCCAGTCTCTTACATTTAATCCGTCGCCGTAAACCGGCAGGGACTCGTCGTGCAAAGCACGGATGATCATCAAAGGAATAAGCTTCTCGGGGAAGTGATAAGGACCATAGTTATTCGAACATCTTGAGATAGTTACAGGAAGGCCGAATGTTCTGTGGTAAGCAAGAACAAGAAGATCGGCACCTGCCTTCGATGATGAATAAGGCGAGCTCGTGTGAATAGGAGTCTGCTCAGTAAAGAACAGGTCAGGCCTGTCGAGAGGAAGATCTCCGTAAACCTCATCCGTCGATACCTGATGATATCTCTTGATGCCGTGCTTTCTGCATGCATCCATAAGAACCGAGGTACCGATAATATTAGTCTCGAGGAAAACCTGAGGATTCTCGATAGAGCGGTCAACGTGAGACTCTGCGGCGAAGTTAACTACAACATCCGGCTTCTCATCTTCGAAAAGCTTGTCGACAGCTTCCTTATCGCAGATATCAGCCTTAACAAATCTGAAATTCGGGTTGTCCATAACAGGCTCAAGTGTGGAAAGGTTGCCTGCGTATGTAAGTTTATCAAGGCAGATGATCCTGTAATCAGGATGTGCCTTTAACATATGGAATACAAAATTGCTTCCGATAAAACCAGCTCCGCCAGTAACAATAATGTTCATAATAATGTCCTCACTTTATAAACTCTGTTTTCACTGTTAATGATATAAAAGAAATAATGTCTTTGCCAAAGAATTAATCTTTATAACAAACCAGAAAATGAAATAGTCAAATCTGTTGAGACCAAGTATACCCGATTTCATATGTTTAATAAACATCTGGTAACTGTCGTTATTTACAAAAGCCTCGGATTTTGAGAATACTTTTGATGTTGTCTGTGTCGAAGAAAGGCGGAATCTCATTACTTCCGTATCCGTACAAACGATGTCGCCTATCTCGGATAAAGTCAGGCACATATCCCAGTCGGGGCAATAAGCAAGACTGTCATCATACGGTCCGTACTTATCAAAATCGGCCTTTCTAAACAGGTGATTAGGCGGTTCACAGAAGATATTACGTCCTCTAAGTGACCGCTTTGCATATCTTTTGCCATTGATCACACGGTCTTTCTTATAACGGAATCTCTTTACGATCACCTTGTCTTCTTCGTTGATTATGGATGTATTTCCAACCGCCAAAGCAGCTTCCGGGTGCGCCTCCATAAGTGACACCTGCTTGGACAAAGCCCCCTGGCACAGGATATCATCCTGCATCATGATCTTTATGTATTTGCCTTTTGCAAAAGAAATAGAGTGATTCCAGTTGCCTGCTAACCCATAATTATGGTCATTACGGTGCAAAATGATCCTCGGATCATCATATGATTCAATGATCTTTACAGAATCATCCGTTGAACAGTCATCACATATGATCAACTCGAAGTCGGTAAAGTCCTGTGCCAATACTGAATCAATAGCTTTGCGCAAGAATCTCTCGCCGTTATATATCGGCATGCAAATACTGGCAATCGGTGACATATCAGTTCTTGTTGATATACTTGCCCTCAAGGACATCTCTTAAGTACTGACCATACTGGCTCTTGCCCATTATCTCTATGGTCTTCTCTACCTGTTCTCTTGTTATCCAGCCTTTCACATAAGCGATATCCTCGAGACATCCGATCTTTCTGTGCTGATGCTGTTCAACTGTCTTAATGAAGTTTCCCGCATCAAACAAGCTCTCGTGAGTACCTGTATCAAGCCAGGTGAATCCCTGTCCCAATATCTCGACATTAAGATTACCCTTTTCAAGATAGATCCTGTTAAGGTCGGTTATCTCAAGCTCGCCTCTGGCGGAAGGCTTCAGATTCTTTGCATATTCAACTACATTGTTATCGTAGAAATAAAGACCGGTAACACAGTAATTACTCTTGGGCTTCTGGGGCTTCTCCTCGATGGATATTGCTCTCCAGTTCTCATCAAACTCTACGATTCCGAATCTTTCCGGATCTTCGACATAGTAACCGAACACAGTTGCTCCGCGTCCCTGCTCGGCATTCTTAACAGCCGCTTCGAGCTTGAGGCCGATACCGTGACCTGTGAAAATATTGTCACCCAAAACCATGGCAACCGTATCGTCACCTATGAATTCCTCACCGAGGATAAAAGCCTGAGCGAGTCCGTCAGGAGAAGGCTGTACCTTGTACTGCAAAGAGATACCAAACTGCGATCCGTCACCGAGCAAAGCCTCGAATCTGGGTGTATCCGTAGGTGTGGATATAATGAGTATCTCTCTTATCCCTGCACTCATAAGTACCGACAGGGGGTAATAGATCATCGGCTTGTCATAAACCGGGAGAAGCTGTTTACTTGTTACTCTCGTCAGCGGATAAAGTCTTGTTCCTGAACCGCCTGCTAGAACTATACCTTTCATATGTACCTCCTATCTGTACTGCTCCGGTATTGTATCTATCATATCATTCCTGACATAAACTCTGGTGCCTGCCTCCCTGCAGGAAAGCATCGTGTAGTGCTCGCGTACATAATTGATCATGTTGGCACCGTATTCATCAACTTTATATGCACCCCATACATCGTATCCGACATCAAGGATACAGATTCTGGGAGGTTCTTCACCGATCTCATTAAACACTCTTTCCTCATGGGCCTCATACCACCACGGCGAGAGTGATATTCCGTAGATCGGTGCTCTGTCAGCCTGCTGGAAAAGATCGTTGTCCGTGGTGCAGATCCATATCCCCTCATCCTCGTCGGTTATTTCCTTGAGAAGCCCGACAATAGGCTTCTCGATGGGTACTTCTACTCTTGTAAGATACATAAGACAATCGGCAAATGGGCCTAATATAACAAGGCAGCACAAACCGGTTACTATGAGAGGCAGCATCTTCGCCTTCGATGTGTCCTTAAGATAATCAAAGCAGCATTCGAAGAAGAACATGCTTCCCATAAGACACATAAGCTCGATACAGTGAGAACCGTGGAAAGTAAAGAAGCCTCTTGAACCGCACATGATCACGAGAGCCAGGGAGAACACGGATTCAACAAGTCTTCCCTTCCTGTAAAGAACAGCAAGGAATCCGATAAATCCTACAATGATGATCGCATTCTCCATGACAGACAGATCCGTAAGAGCGGCAAAGCCTACCGATATAGCGGAAGCGATAGACCACAAAGGTCCGTCACCGAATCCGCCAAGGTACTTCGGATAAATAGTTCTGTTTATCGTATATGCTGAATAGATAAATACATCGAATGTGCCGGATGCCAACAGATAGATGCAGTATACGGCCCACGGAGCAAGCACGATGCCGATGAGCTTGGCTATGTTAAGGATCCTCTTGTTCATATGAAGATCCCCGTGGCTGCTCTTCGATCTTACGATGTCGGTTATCTCCTTAACAAGAACCGCAACAAAGATAACTGCCACACCGAAAGCCGCGACAAAGATAGTTCCGAAAGTGAAAAGCAACGCCACACTTATAAGCACACACTGCTGCCATGTAAGGTCCCTGAAGCTTTTGAACCGTAAGTACTCGAGGAAAAGTATCACGAAGCCGATACCTGCAAGATGCTCCGAGAGAATGCATGTGCCGTACTCATAAGAGCATGTAACGAGAGTAAACAGAACAGGATAGAAAGCAAGTGCCTTCGGGTTAAAGTCCTTGCGGTAGATCCTGTAGATAATAACCCACATCAGCGCGAAAAGAAGATAGAACATGAATCTTTGTGCATAGATAGAATGTGCTCCAAAGAATTCAAACACCGCACTTACATAGTAAGAAAACGGCATGTGCTGTGATGTGTATTCCTTATAGAGGACAAAACCCCTGGCAATGGCTTTGCCGCCAACGGTAATATCCTCCTCATCTGTATCAAATGTCGGCCCCCAAAGAAATATGAGGTGGATCAGTGTATAGAATAAAAACAGCAATACTGACGTCACTGCCAGCTTCCTGTCTTTAATAAGCTTCGATGAAGAACTCATGTATTAAAAACTCCTATGATTTCTCAACCCACTTATTATACTATACGCGCGCAGCATATTGAAAATAAAAGACATAAATATTATCATCTTCGCATATGAGTAGAATTGATAAAAAACAACTGTTTTCGAAAGAAAACATCCTCATTTTGGTTCTTTCGCTTGTAGTTGCGGCTATCGCGCTCTGCTTCATATACATGAACACGCTCTCGGTATCGACGGAGCAGCTGCCTGCCATGGTGCCTCTTACCGATATCGCCCAAGGCGATCTTTATTCGCAGGAAATCCTTTGCACAGAAGACGGCCTTACCGGCATCCGCATTCTTTTCGCGACGTTTGCAAGAGAAAATAAGGGTACCGTTACGGTGACTTTCTCAGATCTTGATGGCAATCTGATACAGTCATGGCAAAGAGATGCCTCTTCTTTCATGGATAACACTTACGTTGACTTTAATCTTGATGAGAAGATAGAGGACAGCGCAGACAAAAGATATATCATCGGAATTACTTCTGATTCCGTTATCGGCGAATCCATTACGATCTACACCACCAATTACGGAGGATCTTCAGGCCTTGATTATAACGGCTCCCCCCTTAATTGCTCGGTCTGCTTCAGATTAAGTTACGACAGACCTGCCTCGGCACTTTTAACACCGAAGATTGTATTAATAACCATCCTGATGCTTCTTTTGCTGCCGGCTATGATGTTTACGGCATGCCGTTTCTTCCCCAAGGATAAGATCCTTCTTCTTGTCTTCCCTGAACTTGCAGCAATAATCGGATGTCACAGGATCATAAGAAGCGCCATGTTCGCGGTTTTCCCCGCGTGGTTTATGGCGGTCGTTTTCTTATCGTTCTGCCTGCTGTGGCTATTCTGTGCAGTCATCTTTTACAGGCTTATTTATGTAAAGAAGATCTCCGTGCAAAAGCTCGCGGTTATCGTTCTTTCTATCTTCTCAGCTTTCACTATAGTTTTCCTCACGCCGGGCACAGTTAATGATGAGCAGTATCATTACGCTTTTGCTTATAAGTATTCAAATGCGATGACATTCACCGACATGCCCCTGCGCGGACACAACGCGGATAAAACACTCATACGCATGAGGCCTTCTGACGCTGAGCTTCTTTCAAGCATAAGTAATGTCCCCGTTTATATAACCGAAGTTTCATATAAGAATGTGATCAAGAACTTCAATCTTATAGAGCCCGACAACACCTATAACGAATACAATATAAACGACCTTGCCAATATAGGATCTTTCAGGCACAACAATGTTCCGTTAGCTTACATAGCCTCAGGCGCCGGCATCGCACTCGGACGCACACTTCATCTCGGAACTATGCCGACATTCTATCTGGGAAGGATCTTCAATGCGGCACTTTTCATATTGCTTGTTTACCTTGCGATCAAGATAATACCCGTAGGTAAGGAAACGCTGTTTGTTATATCGCTTTTCCCTATGCTTTTACAACTGGCGGCATCCTACTCTTACGACAGCATCATATTAGGATTGATGTTCCTGTTTACGGCAAAGCTCATATCGGTCTTCTACAGTGATAAGAAGGTGACAAAGAAACAGCTTATCGCATTCGCTGTTCTTGCTGTGGCGATAGCTATAAGCAAGTATGTTTACGCACCCGTTATACTTTGTCTTCTTATCATCCCTTCAGATAAGATTGATGTCAAAAAGCCGAAGCTGTTAAAGGGGATTGTCGTTGCCTGCCTTGCTTTATGCACAATAACCGCTGTCGCGGTTCTTCAGAACTCCATATCAGTTCTCGATTACCTTGTTCCGTCATATTCCACGACCGAGGACCAGTCGGTCTTCAATGTCATCGTCAGCTATATCGGAATGTTTGCAATGACAATGATCGAGATCATGGATTTCTATATCCGTTCTCTTGTAGCATACCCGGGATGGTATCAGATCTATGTTCCGACTTCTATCATCTCCGCTTACTACCTGCTCCTTATCTTCTCCACGGTAAGGAACACCGGTGACAAGAAATACTTAAGCACAGGAACCAAGATATGGTTTGCAGTATTCATGGGAATGAGCTGTATTCTCATGACATTCCCCATGGCAGCAAAATTCACGAGCCTTGGAAGCGAGACCATCGAGGGCATACAGGGAAGATATTTCCTGCCTCTGGTTCCTTTGTTCTGCTTGGGGTTCAGAATGAAACTCGTAAATGCGGACAGCGCATTCTTCAAAAAGATACTCTGGGGAGGAGCTTACATCAGCTTCCTGTTCTTCGGATTCTGCTTCCTGGATCTTTTCTCCGCTATCTGATCAGCGGACGTAGTAGAAAGAGACCTTATCTGCTCCCGGCAGCACTACAAATGCCAGCGTCGGCAGCATAACGGTATAGAACAGCACTGCGAAAAGCACCACCACAACAGCCGTGGCAACAACCGGAACTGCCTTTCCAAGCTTTTTGTGTTTGATCTCAACCGACTTTGCAAACTCATCAAGACCGATAGAAGTAAAGAGTGCTATCGCAGGAATGATAGCAATAAGATATCTTCCCTGCGGCTGGAAATCTCTCGTATAAGAACTGTAGATCGATAATGCAGTCGGGAATATAATCTCGAACAAAAGTATGAGAAGGAAAGGTGTGCTCATCTTTTCCTTGGTCTTTTCCCTGTAGCGGATGAACATGCATACCAACACGATGAATGAGAGGAAGTAGAAGTCATAGAACTTCCCGTCGAGACAGATTATCATGCCTCCGAACAAGCCTATGAAGCTTTGTATGGTGATCTCTATCCACTTGGCATTAAAAAGCATCTCTCTTAAATGCATATTAATCCTTGCAGGATAATCGACAGGCATAAGCCATGTGTCCTGTGTATAGATCTCGGTACAGATATCCTGCTGCTTATAACCTAAGAAATCCCCGTGATAGATTATTCCGTTTCTGATAAAGTACCAGCCTGCCACCGCGAAGACCATCAGGACAACAATACCCGTTTTCCTGACAAGAACTTTGCGCTCCATTTTCTGCCTTGCACTCGTATAGAAGAAACCTGCCACTGCGAATAAGATCCACCCGTAAGCAAAATAATAAGTCAGTGCTGCGATACCTGTTCCAACCGAAAGATATATCATGCTCTTAAGGCTCCACTTGTCACGGCTGCCGTCAAGAATAGCATCGAGTATCATGAAAGCTGACATCAGAGTCATTACATCGTTATTAAGATAACCGCACAGGAAAACAAACTGCGGAAGAAATGCAACTGTCGATGCCATAAAGTAGACAGACCACTTCTTATCGAGCATCTTATCCCCTACTCTGAAAGCCGTAAACACCGTGATGACACCGGCAAACACATTTACAAATCTGCATGCAATGCGCAAAGTCTGAGGGTCGCTTGTAAATATGGAAGCGATCTTGGCAAGAAGCGCACCGATCATGGAAGGAAGATAAGGCGTAAAAGCATAGGAGTATCCCCACAGCGGAATTATGATCTCTTTCTCGTATCCGATGGGGAGCTTGTTGTTCTTAAGGATCCAGTCCACAACGAGATATCTCATGGACTCGTCAGGTAACGCATTATTGTCCATCATGATGGCAAAAACCGCATAGCAGATACCCGCTATGATGATCATAGGCAACGCGAGCTTATACTTTGTAAATATAGACTTACTCCTGTCCATATCCGAGCTTTCCTTTAACTTTATCTAATGCCCATTTTACAGCAACGCGGTGCTCGTTCGAAGGTATAAATGCAACACCTACGATGACAATACAGATTATTTCGCACAGGATTCCTCTTACGACAAACGTAAGGATCTTCCATTCGAATGTAACGAGAGAGCAGACTTTGAAGCATGCAAGAACACATACAACAAAGACTCCAAGATATACAAGCATACGGATCCAGTAACGGGCAAAAAGTGCCTTACTCTTAAAGCATCTGGCATATACGACGCAGCTTCTGCTTGTCCAGTAAAGACACTGTGCAATTACGGTGCCTATAAGCACACCGGGAAGTCCGATGCGGTATGCAAGATAGATGGACGCTCCGAGATTAACAACTGCGCCAGCAAGACTTATCCATTTCTCATAGTTGAAAAGTCCCGATCCATTCATGAAATCAACAAGAGAACTGTGAACGAGACTTATATAAAGATCGGCACAAACAAGAATAACTATAATGCTCTCCATGACAAATTCAGGACCGAGCCATATCTCCACGAATAAATCCACAAGAACAACAGTCGGAACAAGGAGAACAACAGCTACAATGTATCTAACATACGTATACATACGGAAAGATTTTTCCTGACTTACGGGATCCTTATCAGCCGCAAGACTTCTGCCGATGAATGGAGCCAATGGTCCTACGAGGCTTGCAGAAAGCTGCTTTATGATCGTAATAACATTCAAGTAGTTATAGTAATATCCTGCAACAACGGTACTTATGATCTTGGATATCAGAATCATATCCGTACAGCCGTAGACATAACCCGATATCTTTCCGAGGCATATGTCCTTGATCTTAGAAAGCAGATCGCCTACCACTTTCTTATCAGTCTTAATCTTGCTGTCGAGATAAGGATAGACCTTGTAACACTTCATATAGATATAGATGTTGGTCACAAAGGCCTGCACGACTGAACACAATACATAGATCAGATAGCTCTTAAATACGACAAGGACCACGATCTTCAGGATACTGAAGATGAACATGGCGACCGTATCCACGGTCTTTGTTACATACTCCTTCTTATCCGCCACCAGAAGCGTTCTTCTGTAAGCAAAGAAATATGTGGATGCACTCGCCAGCGCCTGTGCCAGGAAATAGACATAATAGATGTCCTTGAATTCCATATCCGTAATGAAGAACTTAAGGAATGGCAAAGCTGCGAATGACAGGAAGATAAACGCGATTCCGACGACATTATATATGCTCTTAAGAGCCCTCATGATCGCGTTGATCTTCTGCTCATCCCCTTCATTCAAAGGCTTATAAAGAGCATAAGTAACTGCTATGTCAAAACCTAAGTCCGCCAGAGCAAGAGTCGACAGAACCTGCGAATAAGTTCCGCTCAAACCGAGGATGTCCGTACCTATATATACGATAAAGAGCTTTCTCGAGACGAACCCGAGCAAAGCGAAGATCATCTGGTTAATGGCACCGATAAGGCCGGTCTTAGCTATCGTTCTCTTGTCACTCATATTAAGAACCGGCCACCCTGTTTACGATCTTTATAAAGTGATCCACGAAGACTTCCTTGCCGTAACGGGAAGCGATAACATCATGTATATGATTACTGTCAAAAGTAATCCTTCCCTCAAGATAATCATTAAGATATGAGGCAAGCTGTTCGTGATCAAGTATTCCGACAATCCTTCCGACAGAGTCATCAACATAATCCTCTACACCGCCGCATCTCGTTGAGAAGATCGGAAGACCGCAGCTGGCAGCTTCAAGGGGGGCGACCGGCTGACCTTCCTGAATGGAAGTCATTACGAACGCATCCGCTCTGTTATAAAGTGAAGATATCTCATCACGCGATACAACAGGTATCATCTCGACGATATCATGGATCGTAGAATCATTAATCTGCTTGACGAATTCATCCACGCCCAGACTGTAACCTTTATTAGCCCCATATCCCGCGATAATGATCTTAAAGGGCTTAACAGCCATCTTCTTAAGATCCTCCATGGTCTGAACGAACAGGTCATAGTTCTTATAAAAAGAGTGGGCGGCAACAATAAGGAAAGTCATCTGATCATGAGCCACGGGCTCACACTTAAACTTATCAACATCGATTATATTGCCGATATACTCTATCGACTTAAGGTGAATATTCTGCATTAACACCTGTCTGATCTTGTCATTGCTTATTGCAAGGAAGGCAGATGCACCTTCGAACGCCTCTTTGAAAGAATCATTAAGTGATGTTCCCGGAATCATGACCGGTGAATGCTCGGACAGAATATAGGGAACACCATAATAATCGGCAAACAGCTTCGCATAGACTGCCGTTCCCTGCGCTGATATCCCGTAAACAAGATCAAACTTATCGCCGAGTTTCTTTGCAAGTCTTGATATATGCTTTCTCCAGAACTTACGGTCTGCTTCGGTATCAACAGAACCGATTCCCGCAAGACCTTTCTTCTTTATGGTCATCCTGCTGTACATGTTATTAAGTACAGCAAGCTCAACAGGACGGGAAACTATACTTTTAAACTCGTGCAGGCTCTCCTGCTGTCCTAAGGATTCAAGATAAATATCCTTACCGGTTATCCTCTTTGCCAGGTACTTTAAGCCGAGTGTCGTGGCAGGATTTAACATCACAACCGTAATGTCATACTCGCGCGAAAGAAGCTCGCATTGTTCCTTAAAGAAAGTACCCGATATAGGATTCTCCTTAGTCGGGTACCAGGATGCGGTAACAAGAATTCGTTTCTTTGAAGACGGCATAAATCCCCTTAACGTTCAGCTCTCATGGGATTCTCGAGGAAGTCCTTGTATGTAAGTCTGATTCCATCCTCAAGTTCGGTCTTATAGGTCCAGCCTAATCCTGCGGCCTTGGAGACATCAAGGAGTTTACGGGGTGTGCCGTTGGGCTTTGAAGGATCCCAAAGGATTTCTCCTTCGTAACCTACCACCTTCGCAACAAGCTCAGTCAATTCCTTGATCGTAAGTTCCTTACCGGTACCTGCATTGACTGTCTCGTTGCCGCTGTAGTTGTTCATAAGGAATACGCAAAGATCCGCTAAGTCATCAACATACATGAACTCGCGAAGAGGAGATCCGTCACCCCAGCAGGTTACGCTCTTTATCCCGTTCTCCTTTGCTTCATGGAATCTTCTTATAAGGGCCGGAAGCACATGCGAATGCTCCGGGTGATAGTTATCATTAGGTCCGTAAAGATTCGTAGGCATAACGCTTATATAATCTGTTCCATACTGTGTATTAAGATACTCGCAGTATTTAAGACCTGATATCTTTGCTAATGCATAAGCTTCATTGGTTGACTCAAGAGAGCTTGTAAGGAGGCAGTCCTCCTTCATAGGCTGAGGAGCAAACTTGGGATAGATGCAGCTCGAACCTAAGAACTCGAGCTTCTTACAGCCGTTCTTCCATGCAGCATGAATTACATTCATCTCAAGGATCATGTTGTCGTACATGAAGTCAGCCTTAGCGGTTGCATTACCCATAATGCCTCCGACCTTGGCTGCGGCAAGAAAAACATACTCGGGCTTCTCTGATTCAAAGAAGGCCTCAACCTGATCCTGTCTTGTAAGATCAAGCTCCTTATGTGTTCTTGTAACTATATTGGTATAACCGGCCTTCTCAAGCGCACGAACTATTGCACTTCCGACCATTCCTCTATGTCCTGCGACGTATATCTTCGCATCTTTTTCCATCATATAAACAACTTCCTCCGACCTTATCCGATAGAATACCCCGTACTACCGTCACTGTAGTAGTCCTGCTTAAGGTCATACACGATCTTGTCATCGGCTGAAGTATTGCCGATCTGAACTTCAATAAGCTTAAGTTCACTTCCGGCGATCACAGTGTGACGAACCTCTCTGGG
>JAEEGL014552198.1_pt1 | contig 14737 bp, 10 predicted proteins | sample 9134231 | NCBI WGS metagenome assembly JAEEGL01 (sample SAMN16246548, study PRJNA631951) | gut metagenome | biome: gut microbiome; feature: rumen; material: fiber-attached | host: Bos | place: Iran: Karaj | collected 2018-10 | reverse complement strand
GTTGTGACCGTACTTGCGCTCGTCGTTGCGCACCATGTTCCACGACGACAGCGGCATCGTGCGGTCGACGAGATTCTTCATCGCCGCGGGCATCGCGTAGGAATAGAGCGGGAAGCTGAAGATCAGCACGTCGGTCTCGAGCATCTTTTGAAGGATCTCCGCCATGTCGTCCCGAAGCATGCAGACGCCGCCGTTGTGCTTGCAGCGGAAACAGCCGGTGCAGTATTCGATGTGTTTTTCGTTGACGTGGATCACTTCGAGTTCGCAATCCGCCGTCTGAAACATGCCCTCGGCAAACGCCATGGAAAGATGCAGCGTATCGCTGCGCACGCCCTTGGGACTGCCGTTCAAAAGCAGAATCTTGATCATAATTGCCTCCTGTCGATATGAATTTCAGCGGATCGGCTTGCCGATTTGCATGGCCTTGCGCCAGTCCGGCGCGTCGCCGTCGTCCGCCCAGTATTCCGAAAGCCGTTTGATGCGATCTCCGTCCAGTGTGAAAAAGCTCGTGACATGGCAGGATGCGCCGCCGCCCTTCGGGAAGACGCGCACCGCCGTGACGCAGCCGTGCGGGACCGGCTCGATGCGCTCGATCTCGCCGTCCCAGTCGCCCGGATAGTCGCAGTTACAGCGGATGAATTCCTCCGCCGTAAAGCGCTCGTTCGTGCAGTGCCAGAGCACCTCCGCATCCGGTGTGAAGAACGCGGGCAGCGCGTCGCGGTCCTTTAGGAGCACGGCGCGCCAAAACGATTCCATGCGCTCCTTCGCAAAGCCGGGCTTCTGCGCAAGCGTCGCAAGGAAGCAGGGGACATGCATCTCGTGCAGAAACCCCTCGCCGTTGGTATCCTCGTAGAGATCGAGCAGTCGAAAGCCCGCCTCGAGCTGTCCGCCGAGCTGTTCGTCGAGCGTGTGCGAAAACTGTACGCCGTCGTCGTTCCTGAGAAGCTGTTCCATCTGCGCCGGGTTTTTCAGCGGATGGAACGGCAGGGCGTTGACGATGCGCGTTTCGTCCCCGTCCTCGAACAGATAATTGATCCCGTTGTCGAGCCCCGCCAGCAGCAGCCCGCTAGGCCTGAGCACGCGGAAGCACTCCCGAAAGATCGGGCGAACCTCCTCCGCATAGCAGTTGGACACGGGATGGAAGATCAGATCGAACGTCCCGTCCGAAAACGGCAGCGGCTCCGTCATGTCCGCCTTGACGATCTCGATCGGATACCCTTCGCGCTCGGAAACGCGCCGTTCGCTCAAAAGCTGCTCGTCCGAATAATCCAGAACGGTGCAGATCGCGCCGCGCGCCGCAAAGATCGGCATCTGCTGTCCGCCGCCGGAGGCGAGCCCGAGCACCTTTTTGCCCGAAAGTTCGCCGAACCATGCGTGCGGGACGGGTACGGTCGGCGTCAGGACCACGTCCCAGTCGCCGCGCATTGCGCGCGCATAGGTTTCGTGATCGATGGGCTTGCCCCATTCCCAGCCTTCCCTGACCCAGCGGTCGATCGTATTTGCGTTGACGTCCTGATACCGCATACCGTTTTCTCCGTTCGTATTTTCCGATCGCTTGCTTTGCCTCTATTATACACGGTCCGTCCGTGCTTGAAAAGCACCAAACGGACAAAAAACGGCTTCCCTTCTGCAAGGAAAGCCGTTTCGGGATCCGTGATTTTCAGAGCAGCGCTTTCAGCCGTTCGATCTCTCTGAGCTGCGCGTCGACCTCCTCGCCGTCGGTGACGTCGTATTTCTCCTTCAGCACCCGGATGATGCGCTTGCGGTCCTCGATCGCTCCGGCGAAATCGCCCATCAGCTCGTGCACCTGCGCCTTGCCGAACAGCCCGTCGGTGTAGAAGCGCTCGGTCTGCACGGAGAACGCCTGTTCATATGCGTCCAGCGCTTTTTCATACAGCCCGAGATTTTGATAGCCCTCGCCGAGGCAGTCGTACGCCTGCCAGACGGTCGGATAATCGCCTGCCGCCTGCTCCCAAAGCGCCTGCGCCTTCTCGTATGCGCCGCGTGCAAACGCGAGCTTCGCGCGGTACACGAGCGCCTGATAGCCTTTGAGCCGTCCGATCGCCGCTTCCGCTTCCGCAAAGCGTCGGTCCGCGATCAGGTTCTCCGCAAGGATCAGCTGCGGATAGGTCTGCGCCGGATGCCGTTCGGCGAAGTCGGCGATGTAGCGGATCGCGGAAACGTGATTGTCCAGATATTCGTCGCCGCAGCGCGCGTTGTTCGCTTCAAGGTACGCCGCCCATGCTTCGTTTTCGTCCTCCGGATCGGCTTCGAGCGCGCGCACCGCATAGTACGAAGCGTTCTCGTGATCGCCGTGCGCACGGTGGTTGTAAAGCTGTGCGAGCAGCGACAGCGCCTCCGCGTCCTTCGGATCCTCCTTCAGGATGCCCTCGAGATACGCAACGGTGCGGTCGAAGGTCTCCGGACGGATGCGGCGCTCGTCCCAAATCATGTTTTGGATGCGCTCCGTCTGTTCCGCCCTCGGCACCTCGAACAGCTCGTCGATGCTGACGCCGAAATATCCCGCCAGCTTCGGCAGCAGCGCGATATCGGGATCGCTTGCGCCGGTCTCCCATTTCGACACCGCCTGCGTGGTGACGCCGAGCACGTCCGCAAGGGTCTCCTGTTTGATGCGTTTTGCCTGCCGCAATTCTTTGATATTCATACCGATCATGGTGTTGTCCTCCTCAACTGTCGTTTGTTTTGAATCCGGATCATGTCTTGATTATACCGCAATTTTCCGAAAAAGCAATCGAGCCGTTTTTTGTTTCAAACAACCGGCGGTTGAATACAAAAAAGGCCCCCGTAAAGGGAGCCGCGTATGGGATCATCCGAGTCTCACATACTTTGCGGGATCCTTCGGCTTGCCGTCGACAAAGACGGCGAAGTGCAGATGCGGTGCGAGGGCGCATTCGGAGATCGCGCTCTTGCCGACCGTACCGATCACATCGCCCGCGCTGACGCGGTCGCCTTCCTTCACACGGACGTCCTCGGAAAGATTCGCGTAGAGCGTCGTGCGTCCGTTCGCGTGCTGCACCTTGACCGTGTAGCCCAGCGTGTCGTCCTTTTTGACCGATTCGACCGTGCCGGAAAAGACGCATTTGACCGGCGTGCCCTCCTTCGCGGCGATGTCCACCGCGGGATGCGTCGTCCATTGATCGAGCGTGACCGAATAGAGCAGCTTATCGATCGCAAAGCCGAAGATCACGTCGCCGTCCACCGGCGGGGCGGCTTTCGACGTGCTGTTCGCGGGTCGCGTCGTGGGAGCCGCCGTCGGAACGGCCGTTGCGGCCGGAACCGGCGTAAAGAGCGGCGGCAGCGTCGGGACCGGCGTCGCCGTGTCCTTCGGGCGGTTCTGCACCGTGCCGAGCCGTTCGTCGTTCGACTGTCCGACGATCACGATCGGCTCGCTCTTGGGCGTTGCCTCCGCCTGTTCGGACGTATCCTTCGGGATCGCGATCAGCGCGACTGCGGCGCCGATCGCCAGAAGGCACATCACCAGCACGATATAGAAGCCGTTGTTTTGCAAAAACGTGCGAAACCGTTCCATTGTTTCATTTCTGGATTCTTCCATGTTCATCACCTCGCAGGTAGTATGGACATGCAAAAACCGTTTCATACCGTTTCTTTCAAAAACAACGGAACGGATCGCGTTATTTGATGCGATATATGTATTTTTCGGTTCGCGTCTTCAAAACCGAACGCCGTGCGGCCGGCGGCGATCAGTCCTGACTCAGTACGATGAACCGGTCGCCGTCCTCGATGTCGAGCATTTCGAACAGCGGGGGATTGAAATGACTGTTTTTCTGGCGGTCGAGCCATCCGAGCAGGATGCAGCGTTTGAGGAGCAGCTGGCGGCGCAGGTACTGCGCGGTATGCTTGCCGGTCAGATGCAGCTCCGACGCGCTCTTCAGGAACAGCTCGTTGCCCTCGTTTGAAAGGATCTCGTGGAACACGCCGACCAGCTCCGGATTCTCCGCGATCTGCGCAAGGAACAGGGAGGACATGCTCGACGAAACGACAAAGTCCGTATGATCGTTGCCGAGGATCAGATTCTGGTTGCTTTCGCGGCACATCTCCGCCGTGATGTTGAACGGAAGACGCAGGCGCATGCGCAGATCCCGCAGATGCAGGATCAGGAAGATCGTGTCCATGTCCGCCTCGTCCATCGGCTTCTTGTGATCGCTCAGCAAAATGATGTGGTCGGAGAGCGCGGCGATGCGCGCAAGGTCCATCTCCTTCTTGGTCGGGAAGACGAGCTTTTCCAGCGTAAAGCCGCGCCGTTCGGCGATCTCCTCCAGCGGCGTCAGCGATACGTCCTCGTCCCAGCAGAGCACGAGCGAGACGTGCTCCACGTTCTGCGGAAGCTCCTCGAGGATCAGCGGCAGCGTCTCGTTCTGTCCGAGAATGACCGTGCCGGTCGGTCTGACGTTCTCCGTCTGCGCGATCGCGGCGGGCAGCTTGTCCGCGTAATAGCGGTCGGTCAGCACGGCGTCCGACGATTCCTCTGCGAACACGATGATGCGGTCGTTCTTCTGCAGCACGTACTGCGGGAACGGATTCAGGCGGATGCCGTTTTCCGTACAGACGCCGACCGGCACCGCGCGGTCGAGGCGCAGCGTCAGGTCCTCGAAGGTCAGCCCTTCGTCCTCTTTGACGTCGATCATGTAGAATTCGCAGCCGTCAAAGCTGAACACCTCTTTGAATGCCTGGGAGAGCGCGGTCTGCGTGCAGGAATGCGCGATGATCTTTGCGATCGCGTCGTGCGTCTGGACCGAGGTGATGAGATTTTCGTCCAGAAAGGTCTGCGGGAAGCGGTATGCGTGATTGGAAAGGATCGCGGCGATGCGCAGATCGGAGATCTTGTATTCCTTCGTCAGATTGGACACCGCAAGGATCGTCTTGACCGTGCGCTCGTCGTCGAGCGGGGCGACGATCACGTCCTTCGCAGTGTCGATCGCGAGCTTTTCGAGGTCCACCGGATCGGTGATGTCGATCGTTCTGCACACGAACCGGAACGAGGCGGGATGCTCCACGTTGTCGCGGATCAGCGCTTCCATCTCCTCGCGCTCGAGATCGTCCGCAACGACCGCGCAGGTCTCCTCGCCCGCAGCCGCCTTGACGAGCTGCTGCAGCAGCGTGTATTCGCCGGGCATAAAGCCGAGCACCACGGTATGACCGGCTTCGAGGACCTTGGAATTGCCCTTTTTGAGATTGGTGATCTTTTCCTCGATCGCCGAGGTGACGATACCGATCAGCACGCTCGTGAACAGAACGCCCGCGATCGCCGTGACCGCCATCAGCAGGATATAGCCGATGCTGCCGTCCTCATACGAGGGCATCCACGCATTGATCACGGTGGCGATGCTGTCCCAGAAGACCGAGCCGACCTCGCTGTCGCCGTGAAACCCGCACAGGATAATGATCCCCGCGATCAGTACCGCCAGCAGGATCGATGCGACGATCAGAATGCGGATGAAGCTCAGAGAGCCCTTCGCCATGCGGTTGTCGAACCAGTACCGGAAGCGCTCCTTCGCCGTGAACTGTCTGCGCACGTCTTTGATCTGTCGTTTGTCCATATCCGTTACCCCGATCCCAAGTGATAGTTCATTATATCAGGACGGCGGCGGGATTTCAAGCGTTCCGGGCGCCGAACGCGCGGCGGCGGGATTGCAATTTGCGGCCGAATGCGGTAAGATGTGCGTATGATTCAAAGAACCTGCAAGCTATCCCTTCTATACGGATTTTACTGGATGACGTCCTGCACGGTATACGCCTATGCGGAACGCTTTCTGCTGCATTACGGATTCACAGCCGACCGCATCGGCGTTATACTGGCGGTCGCCTATCTTGCGGCCATGCTCCTGCAGCCGGTGCTTGCGCAGGAAGCGGACCGCGAACGGCTGCTGACGCTCAGAAGCGGGATCTCGATCTGTGCGGTCGCCGCTATGCTGCTCGCCCCGGCGATCCCGCTGTTCCGGCGCGCGCTGCCGCTGCTTGCCGTGCTGTTCGGCATGATGAGCAGCGTCACGCTTGCCGTGCAGCCGCTGGTCAATGCGGTCGGATTCCATTACATCAACCGCGGAGAGGCGGTCGACTTCTCGTTTGCGCGCGGCGCGGGCAGCGTCGCGTACGCGCTTGCCTCGCTGATCCTCGGCGCGCTTGCCGCATGGCGGATCGATTCCGTTCTGTGGTTCAACGCCGCGGCGAATCTTGCGCTGTTTCTCACGGCGCTGTGGTTCGCGCCGCACCGGACCGGCATGCGGACGGTCAAGCCGTCCGGCAGCGTGTTTTCCGTCCTCAGAAAATACCCGAAGCTCCTTCTGTTCTGCGTCGGTATGCTGATCCTGAACGTGCCGCACGTGCTGATCAATTCGTATCTTGCGAGCATCACAAAGGTCACCGGCGGCGACATGAGCATCATGATCGCAATCGCCGCGCTGGTCGAGTTTCCGGCGATGACGGCCTATTCGCACATCCGCAAACGGACCGGCGACCGTGTGCCGCTGGTCGTCGCCTCCTGCTTCTATCTCATCAAGACGGGTCTGCTGCTGCTCGCGGCGCTGAAGGTTCTGGGCACATGGGCGGTCTATGCGTCGTTTGCGACGCAGATGCTCAGCTATGCGATCTTCACGCCCGCCTCCGGGTTCTTTGCAAACGCAGAGGTCTCGCCGGAGGATCAGGTCAAGGGGCAGATGCTTCTGACCGAAACGATCCTGTTTTCCGGCATGATCAGTATGCTGCTCGGCGGTCTGTCCGTCGAGCGTCTCGGCGTCCCGATGACGCTTCTGCTCGCCGAAGGGTTCGTATTGGTCGGGATCCTGCCGGTCTCCGTCGCCGTTCTGAAGAAGGATCCGGATCAATTTTGACACAAATATGTCGATTGTGTTTCCTTTGTGACGTTTGGCACTCTCCTATTGACAGTGCTAAAGTCTTGCGTATAATGGGTATTGAAAGAAGAAAAGAGGACATCCTAAGAGGGTGTCCGAGGGCACAAAGGTAAGTGTCAGGAAGAAGAAAGGAAGTGTGACCTATGCTGCCCACCGTTTGGAGTAATCATTTGATGGATGATCTGTTTGACAGAACATTCGGTATGCTGCCTTGGCCGGAGGAGCGCGAGCTTTACGGCAAGAACGCAAGAAACATCATGAAGACGGACGTGCATGAGCTGAAAGACAGCTATGAGATGAACGTCGATCTGCCGGGCTTCAAGAAGGAAAACATCCATGTGGACCTGAAGGAAGGGTATCTGACCGTCCGTGCAGAGAAGAACCTCAACAAAGAGGAAACGAAGGAAAAGAAGGTCATCCGCAGCGAGCGCTATTCCGGCTCGATGAGCCGCAGCTTCTATGTGGGTGAGATCGAGCCCGACTCGATCAAGTGCAAGTACGAGGACGGCGTGCTGACGCTCGAATTCCCGAAGGAGAATCAGCCGAAGCTGCCCGAAACACACACCATCACGATCGAATAATTCCGACCATACAAAAACTGCGGAGCGTAAAGCCCCGCAGTTTTTTGTTGCGCTTTTTTACTCCGCGCTTTCGAACTGCGCGCGGTAGAGCTCGCGGTAGAAGCTCGGCCTTTGCATCAGCTCGTCGTGCGTGCCCTGCTCCGCGATCCGTCCGTTTCGCATGACGAGGATGCTGTCGGCGTTGCGGATCGTCGAAAGCCGGTGCGCGATCACGAAGCAGGTCTTGTTCTTCATCAGCTCGCGCATTGCCGCCTGGATCTGCTGCTCGGTGCGCGTGTCGACGTTCGACGTCGCTTCGTCGAGGATCAGCATGTTCGCGTCCAGAAGCATCGCCCGCGCGATCGTCAAAAGCTGTTTCTGCCCCTTCGAGACGCCCGCGCCGTTGTCGGTGAGCACCGTCTGATAGCCGTCCTTGAGACGCGAAATGTAGGAATGGATATGCGCCGCCTTCGCTGCGGCGACGACCTCCTCCTCGGTTGCATCCTTTTTGCCGTAGGCGATGTTGTCGAAGATCGTCCCCGTGAACAGCCAGGTATCCTGCAGCACCATGGCGTAGGCTTTTCGGAGCGACGCGCGCGTGACCGAACGGATCGGCTTGCCGTCGACGCGGATCTCGCCTTTGTCGACGTCGTAGAAGCGCATCAGAAGATTGATGATCGTCGTCTTGCCCGCGCCGGTCGGTCCGACGATCGCAATGAGCGAGCCGGGCGGGGCGTGCAGGCTGAAATTTGTGATGATCGGGCGGACCTTGTCGTAGGAGAAATTCACCTTTTCGATCGCAACGTCGCCCTGCACGTCCGAGAGCGTTTCGGCGTCCTCCGCGTCCGCGGGCTCGGGCTCGGCGTCGATCAGCGCAAACACGCGCTCCGCCGCCGCAAACGCGCTCTGCAGCTCGGCGATGATGTTCGCGACCTCGTTGATCGGACCGGAAAACTTGCGCGAATACTGGACAAAGCTCGACAGATCGCCGAGCCGGATGCGCCCCTTCAGGAACAGCCACGAGCCGATCACGCACACGAGCGCCAGCGAAACGTTGTTGATGAACGTGACCGACGGACCGGTCACGGTGCCGTTCGCCTCGGCGCGCGTATAGGCGTCGACGGCTTCGGCGTTCTTCTCCTCGAACTTCTCCTGCACCGCCGCTTCGCGTCCGTAGGCGCGGACCGTCTTCTGCCCGCCGAGCATCTCCTCGACGAAGCCGTTGAGCTCGCCCAGCTTCTTGCTGCGGAAGCGGAACATCGGGCGCACGCGCCGCGCAAGCCACCGCGTGAACAGGAACGTCACGGGGATCGTCACCGCAAACACCGGCACAAGCACCGGCGCGATCGACAGCATCATGACGAGCGAAACGACGACGGTGATCGTGCTCTGCAAAATCTGCAGCGCGTCGGCGGCAAGCGACTGGTTGACCGTGTCGACGTCGTAGGTGATGACGCTCACGATGTCGCCGATCTGGCGGTTGTCGAAATACGCGACCGGCAGCCGCGAGAGGTTTTCGAAGATGTCGTGCCGCATCTGCTTTGCGACTTTGCGCGAAAGCCGGATCATGACGTACTGCAGAAGGTACGTAAACGCCGCGGACAGCACATAGCAGCCCGCCATCCATGCGGCGCAGGTCAGAACGACCTTGAAATCGACGCCGTTCGGATCGGTGATCGCGTTGATCGCCTGACCGGACAGCTTGGGACCGTAGAGCGACAGCAGCGACGACGCCGCGGAGAGCAGCACCGCCAGTACGATCATCAGGCGGTTTCTGCCCATATACTGCCACATGCGCTTCAGGAGCTTTCCGTGATGCTTGCGCGCGGCGGAGGTTTCGGGCTTCTGCTTCATGCGTCCGCCTCCTCTCCGGTGCCCATCTGAGATTCTGCGATCAGGCGGTATTCGGCGCAGGACGCCATCAGCGCGTCGTGATCGCCCATGCCGATGACCCTGCCGTCCTCGAACACCAGAATGAGATCGGCATGTTTCACCGAGGAAATGCGCTGCGCGATCAGGATCGTCGTGACCGCGCCGCGTGCGCGAAGCGCTTTTCTGAGATTCGCGTCGGTGCGGTAGTCGAGCGCGGAGGATGCGTCGTCCAGAATCAGGATCTCGGGATCGCCCGCAAGCGCCCGCGCGATCAGCAGCCGCTGCTTCTGTCCGCCGGACAGGTTGTTGCCGCGGATCGAAACCGCCGCGTCCATGCCGCCGTCCTTTTCGGCAATGAATTCCGCGGCCTGCGCGTCCCTCGCCGCGCGTTCGATCGCGTCGTCCGAAAGATCGCGGAAGAAACGGATGTTGTCTTTGATCGTGCCCTCGTGGATGAAATCGTTCTGAAACACGACGCCGAACTTTTCGGACAGCGCGCATTTGTCAAAGGTGCGCACGTCGCGTCCGTCGATGCGTACGGAGCCGGAATCGACGTCGTACACGCGCATCAGAAGATTCACGACCGTGCTCTTGCCGGAGCCCGTCGCGCCTAAGATACCGAGCGTCTGTCCGCGGTTCAGGGAAAACGAAAGGTGCGACAGGTTTTCGCCGATGCCGGTATAGGAGAAGCAGACGTCCGAAAACGCAATGTGCGGCGCGTCGGACGCCGGAGGCTCCTTCGTTTCGATCGGTTCAAGATCCTTCGGAAGCTCCAGCACGTGCGCCACGCGCAGTGCCGACGCCTGCGCGCGCGACGCCATGATGAAGATGCGCGTCACGCCGAGCATGGCGTTCAGGATCATGATGAAATACTGCAGGAACGCGACGATGACCGAAGGGCTCGTATGCGCGCCCGACACGCGGTACGCGCCGACCACGACGACCGCGGTCAGTCCGAGGTTCAGGACCAGCGACGCCACGGGATTGTTGATCGCCGTGACCGCGCCCGCCTTCGTATCGGTGGCGCACAGCGCGTCGTTCACGCGGGCGAACCGCGCGCGCTCGTAGTCCGTCTTGCTCAGCGCTTTGATGACGCGCACGCCGGTCACGTTCTCCTGCACCACGCGCACCATGTCGTCGAGCTCGCCCTGCTCCTTCGTGTAGAGGGGGATGCTCTTTTTTGTGATGATCCACACGGTCAGCGCAATGATCGGCAGCAGCGCGACGAGTACGAGCGCCAGCGTCTGCTCCATCGAGAGCATCATGACCACGCCGCCCAGAAGCAGGATCGGCGCGCGAATGCCGAGCCGCTGTCCGCGCGCCAGAAACTCGTTGACGCGGTAGGTATCGCTCGTGAGCCGCGCCTCGGCGGAGGGCAGCGTCAGCTCGTCCATCTGCCGCGCGGAGAGGGAATTGAGCTTTTCAAAGAGGTCGAAGCGGATCTTGCGCGTGATTTTGCCGGAGCTTTTCGCCGACATGCGGTTCGCAAAGATGTTCAGGGCAAGGCAGACCCCCGCGCACAGAAGCATCGCGCCGCCGTAGAGCAATATGCGGTTCTGCTGTCCGGGGATCACGCCCTCGCGCAGGATGCGTTCCATAAAATAGGGCACAAAAAGCTCAGCGACCGCGCCGCCGAGCTTTACCGTCATGGTGAAAGCGATGAACAGATAGTATGGTCGGATGTAGCGTCTGAGCTTTCCCATAATGCCCCTTCGGTTAAATGAAAAATGAAGAAAGAAGGATGAAGAAAGGAATCTTCATTCTTCATTTTTTACATGGTACGGATTGTTCGGGTCCGGATCGGTCGGATCCCAGCCGTAGCCGTTTTTGTCGGTATACGGCTCCGCCCAGATGACGGCGGGCGGCTTTTCGGGCGTCGGACCGGCGTCGTTCGTGACGCGCACCGCGACCTTGCGCGTTTCGGTCCAGTCATAGATCCACTTCGCGCTTTCGACGGTCAGGCGCACGCAGCCGTCGGACGCCACGCTGCCCAGTTTCTCAAACTTGTGCATGTCGCACATCCGGTGCGCCTTGTCCCGATCCCGTCCCGCGTCGATGCTGATCGGGACCGAGTGGAACAGATGATGATGGCTGAACCGGCACGCCCAGAACCCGTAGCAGTGCGTTTCGCCGGTGCCGAGGATCTTGTATTCGTAGCGGTCGGTGATCTTGTAGCTGCCGACCGGGGTCGAGCCCTTCCTGCGGCCGGTCGAGCAGATCATGGCGCGCTGTTCGACCCATTCGCCGTCCTGCGCCTCATACGCCACGACGCACTGCGAGCCGAGATACACGACCAGAAGCGCGTCGCCGTCCTGCTTCGGCTTGTCGGTCGGCGTATAGGTCGGCACCATCATCACGTGTTCGATCGGCTCCGCGTCCATCGCGACCGCGCCCGTCTCGTCGCACGGATAGAACGCGGGCTCCGTATCGCCGAACGCGCCGTACGCCGCGTAGGTCTGCTTCTCTCCGCAAAACAGCACGCCGGCAAGTCCCGTGATCGTATAGCCCTGCCGCGGACGCATTCCCGCAGGCAGCGCGCGCAGCCGGAACGGCTCCGGCGTCGCGGTCGGTTCCGGCGTGTCGGTCGGCGCGGGCGTATCGGTCGGCTCCGGCGTCGGTTCGGGCGTCGCGGTCGGTTCGGGCGTATCGGTCGGTTCCGGCGTCACAAGGATCAGCGTATCCGCGGTCTCGTCCGGCGCAAGGGTCGCCGAAACGACCGGCTCGGACGCAGGGATTGCGCAGCCGGTCATCAGCAGAATCAGGATCCAGATGCAGACGAATACCGTTTTTCTCATAGGTTGACTCAGTTCTTGAAATACAGACGGTTGGTTTTGCGCTGCGGTTCGCAGGTCAGATTGATGCCGAGACGGCGATAGACCTCAAGGTCCACGCGCGAGAGCATCACGGTCGAATGCGCCTCAAGCCCCTTGAGCTGTCCGAGCGCCTGCATGGCGCGTCCGGCGGTCGGGTTCATCGTGGCGCAGATGGAGAGCGCGTAAAGCAGCTCGTCGCTGTGCAGCCGCGGGTTCTCGCTGCCGAAGTGGTTCGTTTTGAGCGCGCGGATCGGCTCCAGCACGATCGGCGCGATCAGGTCGATGTCCGGCTGAATGCCCGCAAGCGCTTTCATCGCGTTCATCAGCGCGCCCGCCGCGGCGCCCATCATCGTGCCGTTCTTGCCGGTGATCATCCTGCCGTCGGGAAGCTCGATCGCCATTGCCGCGCCGCCGGTCTCCCTGTCGCGCGCAAGCGCCGCCGCCACCACGGGACGGTCCGCCACCGTCACGCCCGCGCGGGTCATGATGAATTCCGCCTTGTCGATCTGCTCCTGTCCGATCAGACCGCGCTTGAAGGCGCAGGCGGCGTTGTAATAGCGCCGGATGATCTCCTGCTGGGCGGCATGGCGCACCGCCTCGTCGTCGGTGATGCAGAAGCCGACCATGTTGACGCCCATATCCGTCGGGGACTTATAGGGCGAAGTGCCGTAGATGTGCTCGAACATCGTGTTGAGCACCGGGAAGGATTCGACGTCGCGGTTGTAGTTCGTCGTCATCTGTCCGTACGCTTCGAGATGGAACGGGTCGATCATGTTCACGTCGTCGAGATCGGTCGTCGCCGCCTCATAGGCGAGGTTGACCGGATGCGTCAGCGAGAGATTCCAGATCGGGAACGTCTCAAACTTCGCGTAGCCCGCCCGCACGCCGCGCGTGAATTCCTGATAGACCTGCGAAAGGCAGACCGCGAGCTTGCCGCTGCCCGGACCGGGCGCGGTCACGACGACCAGCGGGCGCGTTGTTTCGACGAACTCGTTCTTGCCGAAGCCGTCGGCGCTCAGGATCAGCGACGGGTTCTGCGGATAGCCTGCGATCGGGTAGTGCAGATAGACCTTGACGCCGAGCCGCTTGAGCTTGTCCGAAAAGGCGTCGACCGCAGGCTGGTGGTTGTACCGCGTGATGACCACGCCGGAGACCAGCAGGTTCTTTTTGCGGAATGCGTCGGTGAGGCGCAGGACCTCGCGGTCGTATGCGATGTCGAGGTCGTTGCGCACCTTGTTGTGCTCGATGTCGCCCGCGTGGATCGCGATGATGATCTCGGCGTCGTCCTTCAGCTGTTCGAGCATCCGGATCTTGCTGTCCGGCGCAAAGCCCGGCAGCACGCGCGAGGCGTGGTAGTCGTCGAAGAGCTTGCCGCCGAATTCGAGGTACAGCTTGTCCCCGAACTTTTCGATGCGCTCCAGAATCTTCTGCGACTGCATCGAAATGTATTTATCGTTGTCAAATCCGATCTTTGCCATGGTTTCTCCCTCAATCCTCATTTTCAAACGGATCCCATCCCGTGAGGCGAATCTTCGCCGAGAGGATCCGGTATACGCTTTCGTTGAGCCGTTCTTCCGTGATCGTGCCGTCCTCGACCGCGGCGTATAAGCCCTCCAGAATCTGTTTCTGATACGAGTGGTTCGCTCCGCACAGAATGAGATCGCCGCCCGCCAGAATGAACTGCACCGCGGCATCCTTCAGCGACGTCTGCTGACGCAGCCCCGTCATGCGGAAATCGTCGCTCATCACGATCCCTTCGAACCCGAACGACTCGCGCAGGATCTCCGTGATGAACACCTTCGACTGGCTTGCGATGTGCGCCGCGTCGATCTTCGGGTACAGGATGTGCGCAACCATCACGCCGTCCGCGGCGCAGACGGCCTCCGAAAACGGCACCAGCTCGTATTCCTCAAGCTCGCCGAGCGTCTTTTTCACAACCGGCGTCGACTCGTGCGAATCGGTGTTCGTCGCGCCGTGGCCGGGGAAGTGCTTGACGATCGAAAGGCAGCCGCCCTCGTGCAGTCCGTCGATGCAGGCAAGACCGATGCGCGCGGCGCGGCCCGCGTTTTCGGATATGATGCGCTTGCCGAGAAAGCTCTCGTCCGGCGAAGCGCACACGTCGAGACACGGCGCAAGGTCCGTATTGATCCCCGCGGACAAAAGCCCCTCCGCAATGGTACGGAACTGCTCCTCCGCAAGGTCCGGATCGTTCTTCTTTCCGAGCGTCCGCGCGCTCAGAAGCGACTTTTTCCACCGGAACCGCGTCACGCTGCCGCCTTCGACGTCGGTGCTGATCAGAAGCGGGATCTCGCTTTTGTTTGCGTTCCGCACGCTGTCGGAAAGCGCACGGCATTGCGAAAAGCCGCCGTCCGCCTTGGAGCGCACCATGTTCTGCCCGTAAAGAATGACGCTGCCGATGCGGTAATTGCGAAGGATCGCCCTGAATTCGGAGCTGATCTCCTTTGTGCCGGAAAAGCCGAACATGCAGAGCTGTCCGATCATTTCCGCCGGGGACATCGACTCGATGTAGGCAAGCAGGGGATCGACCGGTTCCGGCGTCGCCGTCGGTTCCGCGCGCGGCGTTTCGGTCGGCGCGGCGGTC
>JAEEGL014440058.1_pt1 | contig 14737 bp, 10 predicted proteins | sample 9134231 | NCBI WGS metagenome assembly JAEEGL01 (sample SAMN16246548, study PRJNA631951) | gut metagenome | biome: gut microbiome; feature: rumen; material: fiber-attached | host: Bos | place: Iran: Karaj | collected 2018-10 | reverse complement strand
TGCTTTTAAAATGAACTTGATGCCTGGAAAATGGGCGATTTGTACGGGACAAATTGCCGTTATTGGGATAATGTGACGTACCGGGGACAAAATGAGGTCGAAAATCAGAACAGTTTTCCCGACGGCTCCGCTCTAGGCCGGGCAGTTGTTTGAAATGGAACATTAATTGATTTAATTGCGGTTTATGTGCCAGCCGGGCTCTGTCTCTCACTCTGGCGAAGGACAACGCTGGCACACAAACTGCCGGATTTTAATATAGTGTGCCACTCCACCTCCGACTCCGGAGAAAAATGAAAAATTCGTGGCACACAAATCGTCGGATTTTTAGATCGTGTGCCACTCCTCCCGAGCCTAAAAAGGAAAATGAGCAATTGAAGGGACAGGCGGTGCCCGGACGTTGTCCGTCTGGGCGCGGTTCGGAACAGGATGCAGTCGAAGAACAGTTTTTCACGGAAACAGGATAAGAACCCCTGAGTAAAAAAGAGTTGACAGCCTGATCGGTTTGTGATAACATATGCCAATGTGCCGCTTCCTGGATCACGGACACTCCGACCTCTTCCCGGATGCAGGCGAATAAAAACAACAAGGAGAAAACACAATGACAAAAGAGAGAAAACAGGAAATCATCAAAACGTACGGACTCAAGGAAGGGGACACCGGATCACCTGAAGTACAGGTCGCCCTCCTCACAGAGCGCATCAACGAGCTCAATAAACACCTTGAATCACACAAGAAGGACCATCACTCCAGACGCGGACTGCTCATCATGGTCGGACACAGAAGAGGACTTCTTTCCTACCTTCAGAAGATCGACGTCGAGCGCTACCGTTCACTGATCGAAAGACTTGGTCTGAGAAAGTAATTTTTGATACTCAAGCGAGGCTCCGCAAGGGGTCTCGCTTTTGTAAATAATATTTTTACAGAAGATGCGGCTGTAGGGCGTAGATTGTACGCTCAGGCAGGATACGGACGCCGGAGCGCAGAATCTACATGCTACCGCCTCAGCTTCGGAAAGGATAAAATATGTTCAGAACATTCACAACACAGTTAGCCGGGAGAACGCTCACGCTCGAATTCGGAAAGGTCGCGCAGCTGGCCAACGGCTCATGCCTTGTAAGATACGGAGACACCGTCGTATTGTCCACCGCCACCGCCTCTAAAGAGCCCAAAGAAGGGATCGACTTCTTCCCCCTCAGCGTTGACTACGAGGAAAAACTTTATTCCGTAGGAAAGATCCCCGGCGGATTCATCAAAAGAGAAGGCAAACCCTCAGAAAAAGCAATATTAACTTCACGCGTTATTGACCGCCCGATACGCCCGCTGTTCCCGAAAGATCTGCGCAACGACGTCGTGGTGATCAACACCGTTATGTCCGTTGACCAGGACAATTCCCCTGAGATCGCGGCAATGATCGGTACCTCTGCTGCTCTTGCGGTTTCGGATATTCCGTGGGGCGGACCGATCGGCGGAATCGTGCTCGGACTTGTTGACGACCAGGTCGTTATAAACCCGAACGCGGCGCAGAGAGAGCGCAGCAAAATGTACGTCACCCTCGCCGGCACGAAGGAAAAGATCTGCATGATCGAAGCCGGTGCTCAGGAAGTTCCCGATGACGTCATGCTGAGCGCTATTATCAAAGGCCACGGCACCATCAAAAAGATCTGCGAATTCATTGAAGGCATCCGCGCTGAGATCGGAAAAGAAAAGTTCTCGTATACTTCCGCGGAAGTACCTCACGAGATCTACGAAGACGTAAAAGCCGCTGTTTTCGACGAACTTAAAGAGGCTGTTTACACTCCGGATAAGCCGGAGCGCGACGCTAAGATCGATGCTCTTACAAAGAAAACTGCCGCTCTGCTTGCGGAAAAGTATCCTGACGGAAAGGCGAAAATTGGCGAGGCTATCTACAAGCTCGAAAAAGGAATCGTCAGGGAAGGGATCTTAAAAGACCACAAACGTGTTGACGGCCGCGGTCTGTACGATATCCGCCCGCTCAGCGCAGAAGTCGGGATCCTGCCCAGAACCCACGGCTCGGGCCTGTTCAAACGCGGACTAACTCAGGTATTGACCATCGCCACCCTCGGACCTATGTCCGACATCCAGAAGATGGACGGGATCGACCTCGAAGATTCCAAGAGATATATGCATCACTACAACTTCCCCGCGTACAGCGTGGGTGAGGCTAAGACTTCCAGAGGCCCCGGCCGCCGCGAGATCGGTCACGGCGCACTTGCTGAAAGAGCTCTCGAGCCCGTCATTCCGTCGGAGGAAGAATTCCCGTACGCCATCCGCCTCGTTTCCGAAGTCCTGATGTCCAACGGTTCTACTTCTCAGGGCAGCGTCTGCGGCTCCACGCTCGCACTTATGGACGCCGGCGTGCCGATCAAACGCCCCGTAACCGGTATTTCCGCAGGCCTCGTAACGAATCCTGACGACGAGAACGATTTCGTCACATTTATGGATATTCAGGGTATCGAAGACTTCTTCGGCGATATGGACTTCAAGGTCGCAGGTACCGAAAAGGGTATCACCGCGATCCAGGTAGATATCAAGGTCCAGGGACTTTCTTATGAGATCATCCGCCAGGCATTCGAGCTTACGCATAAAGGCCGCGAGCGCATCCTTAACGAGGTCATTCTTCCTTGCATCTCCGAGCCTCGCGATCACCTCTCCAAGTACGCTCCCAAGATGTACCAGATGAAGATCGATCCGGATAAGATCCGCGACGTCATCGGTTCCGGCGGTAAGGTGATCAACCGCATCATCGAGGAGACAGGCGTGAAGATCGACATCAACGACGACGGTACGATCTACGTTGCAGCTGTCGAAGAAGAAGCGGCTAATAAGGCTATGGATATCATCAAGGGTATCACGGGCGATATCGAGATCGGTTCGATCTTCGAGGGCAAGGTCACCAAGACGATGGCTTTCGGCGCGTTTGTCGAATATCTGCCGGGCAAGGAAGGTATGGTCCACATCTCCCGCCTTGCAAAGCATCGCGTCGAGCGCACCGAGGACGTTGTCAACGTCGGTGATATCGTTAAGATCAAGTATATCGGCCTGGACAAGCAGGGCCGCATGGATTTCTCCATCAAGGACGTGGAGTGATCTGATCCGGTCTGCTAATTGACAAAACGATTTATCGGTCGGGGGTTGCTCCGGCCGATTTTGTTTTGCAGTCTGGAATAAGAAACCGGGTCTTTCGCAGCAGGGGCGTAAGGCCGTGAGCGTGAGAGGTTTTAATGAGAGGTTTTAATACGGGGTTTTAATGCAAAGAAAAAAGCCGGTATAAAACCGGCTTTCCGAGTCGGGATGACAAGATTTGAACTTGCGGCCTCTGCGTCCCGAACGCAGCGCTCTACCAAACTGAGCCACATCCCGTACGGTGCGCAATGATACCATAATGCATGTGTCAATGTCAAGAACTTTATTTTGCGGGCTAACAACTTTCACTTGCGCCCGGGCGGCAAATAATGTATCATTGACAGCGCGGAGACAGATCCGAAGAGGAACGAAATGAGACACACCGAAAACACTTATAAAAGAATAAGGAAAAGGACGGGCACGGCGATCATCGCAGTTATATACGCGGCGATGATGGTGATAACTGCATTGACCGCAGGGGGTACACACGTATTTGCGGCATCGGACGGATACACCGCGAAACTTTCTGAAGATTTTGAAAAAAGCACTGTTACAGGCGCATACGCAAATTCTACGGATAATACCCGGATCAGTTATTTCGGCTCTGAGAGCATCATTATGGTCGAAGACAGCGCCGGATCGATCACCGGAAGCAGATCTCTAAGACTGTATAACTGCGATATGCGCTGGGATGATCTCGACATCGAAGACCTCTCGTTCCACGTAGGATTCTCCATAAAAGTCGGAAGAAATTTCAAAAACGAAATGAAATTCATGATCTCGACTCATGACAGGACCACTTCGATCGAATCGGACGGAGGAACGCTGCTGTATATAAGGAACGCTCAGAACGGAAACACGTATCTGTACGGTTCGGATAATACAAACCTTTATGAACTTAAAAAGGACACCGTCTACAGGATCAGCGTTGAGATCACAAGAGGAAAGAGCGAATGCCGTCTTAGCGTAAACGGAGAAGACACCGGTCTTTCATTCAAATTCAGGAGCGCGGTATACGGCATTAACGGGATGCGCATATACGTTCCTTACGTCGAAAGATACGTCGATCAGCCGGAAAACACAGCCGGGACGGAGCCTTTAAGCACACCGGAAAATTCGAACGGAACAGGTGCATTGACGCCCGCAAACACGTACGGACCGGCAAATGCCGGAACGGAAAACGATCCCGGCCCCACGGAAATGACCGGCCCGGAACCGACCGGGATCCCGGGTGAATCGCAGACAGATGAAACCGGCGCGCCCGGTACCGGCGATATCCCCGTCGGGCCAACTAAAGAACCGGAAGAAGAAAAACCCTCGAACGATAATACTCTTCTTATCGATAATATTTTCGTAAGTACGAAAGGACGCGAATACCCTCAGCCTTATTCGATACAAGTGCCCGGGAAACTGCCCGATCTGAACCTGGAAGATCATACGCCGGACTCGAGAGTAAGAGTATACGTAAATACAAAAGAGATCGATATGTCCAAGACGTACGTAACGGATAATACGGTGTATATTTCCGCCGAACAGTTCCTTAAAGGCATTTCGATGGAATACACGTACGATAAAAACGAACGGATATTGTCGATCACGAATAATAAACTCACCGTCACCGCGAGAGTTCCGGGAAATGACATTACGGTAAACGGAAACACCGTAAAGCTTGCCTACCCGGTCAGAACGATCGACGACGTTGTCATGATATCGCCTAATTTTATAAACGAAGTATTCAACTGCAAGGTCTGGTGGGACCGGGAGTCGAAGACGCTGGCCGTTACGACGGGGTCTCAGAAAAACGACGATATACTGAGACTTGTAGGGAATAAGTTTTATATGAACGGCGAACCTTATTACGAGATAAGTTTCAATAAATACGATCTTTTCTATCAGATCTGGGCTTCATATTCCAACGACAGCGCGTATCCGACGGACGAATACAGGGAAGCGGCTGCAGAAACTGCGCTGAAACAGCTTCATGATAACGGCTTTAGATCGATAAGAGTATTCTGCTCCGCGGAAGTGCCTGATCTTATGTACGACGCCGTAGTAAAAGGAAAATACTACGAAGCGATGGACAAGATGTTTGACCTCTGCGACAGGTATGACATCAAGGTCGTTGTCAGCCTTGGCCTGATCTCGGACAATTTCGTGGCTAAGCAGAAGATCGCCGGATACGGTCTCGTAAACAAATCCGAAAATAAGCTTGACCTCGTCGCCGTGGAAAGCTCAGAGTCGCGCGGACTGCTGGCACAATACATCCGCGAGTTCGTTGACCGCTACAGGAGCAGAAAAACGGTGCTGATGTACGAGATCGTGGACGAGGGAAATATGCTTGCGGACGTGGGTAATTCGACCAGAAACGTTACTTTTTCTCTCGGTCAGCTCGCGGATTTCTATAAATTCTGCGGGGATACGATAAGATCCGTGGATAATCAGCGCATCATCACCGGAGGCGATTCCGTTCTGAGAAACGCGCAGTACAATCTTTTTGCGGGTACGATGGCGGGCCGCCTTACGGACGACTGGACGACTGACGAAACGGAAGAACGCCTGTATGCGCTTTCTCTGCTGAATTACGGGACGGACGTCATCAGCGCACACACATTCGGACTCGGAGATATGGATTCCGGAGTGTATTACGATTCGGACGGTGACAGAGAATACTACGGATTCGGGTTCCTGATGGCTGAAGCAGAGAAGATCGGGAAACCGTTCTACAACGGTGAGACGCAGATAGTGAAAAAGCTTGAAGGCTCTGAATACGCAAAAGCCGCAGGAAAATATCTGGACGGAGTGATCGAAGCGGGAGTACAGATCTCACACTGGTGGACGTTCAGGTCGGACAGGCAGGGATCGAATGAAAGTATCGGATCCAGGAACGATTCCGGAGAGATATTCGAGACCATAAAAGAAGCAAACAGAAAGTTAAAAGAAAAATACGTTGTCAACGGCGTGGGGCAGGAGAATACTTTCCTTGCCGGCTGGAAGACGGACGACGAGATCATTGACCCGGAGAAGATCATAAGCGGCGTGCAGCCATCGAGAGAGACGAGCAATATTGACGCCATCAAATGGTCGCTGATAATCGCCGCTTCGCTTACTGTGGTCTGTACCGGCATCGTGATCCTGTTCAGGCGCAGGATGAAACGCGGCACGTGATTGCGTAAGTGTGTAAGTGTCAGGCAATACTGATCATTTTTTGAACGGATAATTATATGAAAGAAGAACAGGCATTTTTAACCAAACCGCTCGTGCTGGCATATATCGGCGACGCTGTTTTTGAATCGTACGTAAGGCACAGACTCGTAAATGAAAAATACAGGGACGCTCATGACCTTCACGTAAGGTCGATCAAGTTCGTCAGCGCAGCGGCGCAGTCAGGGATCTTAAAGAAACTTGAGCAGGAACTGACGGACAGGGAAAAGGACGTTGTCCGCTTCGGGAGGAACGCGCATTCCAATACCGTTCCTAAGAACGCAGATATAACTGACTACCATGCTGCCACTGGGTTCGAAGCGCTGGTCGGATATCTCGACCTGTCCGGACAGACGGAGAGGCTCGAGGAGCTGTTGAACAGGTCGTTTGAATTTGTTTACGCGGGAGATCGTAGCGATGGATGATAAAGAGAAAAACAGCCAGGCTGAAGGCGAGATAATATACGGCCGCAACGCGGTCACAGAGGCCCTTAAATCGAATATGAGCATAAACAAGGTCGTCGTATGTCCCGAGGACGAAAACGGCCGTCTGAAGGCGATAGAGGCCCTCTGCAGGGAAAAGAAGATCGTTGTCCAGTACAGGACGCGAAAAGAGATCGACAGCATGATCCTGAAGCTGACCGGTGAGAGAAACGTGAACCACCAGGGAGCCGCGGCGTTTATTGCCAGCGTCGATTACGTTACTCCGGAAGAGATCATTGCCGCTGCAAGGGAGAAGGGCGAAGATCCGTTCGTGCTTATCCTCGACGGCATACAGGACCCGCATAACCTCGGCGCGATTATCCGCACGGCAGATGCCGTAGGAGCTCACGGGGTGATAATCCCGAAGAGACGCTCCTGCGCCGTTACTGGAGCAGTAGCGAAAACGTCTGCCGGAGCTTTAGCACACGTTCCGGTCGCGCGCGTATCTAACATCGTACAGACCGTCGATTATTTAAAAGGCGAGGGGCTCTGGGTCGGAGGCACCGATCTTACAGGCGAGACGGAATTCTTCAACGCGGATCTGACGGGACCTGTCGCGCTCGTTATCGGAAGCGAAGGATACGGCATGGGCGAGCTTACGCGTAAGAACTGCGATTTCGTGCTTACGATCCCAATGAAAGGGCAGGTCACATCGCTAAACGCATCGGTAGCCGCCGGAGTCGTTATGTATGAGATATTCAGGCAGCGCACCCTGAAAAGACAGCAATGATTATAAAAGAGGGATACATGCTTACCGAAGATCTGAAAAGCATCCTGAATAAAGAACAATTTGAAGCCGTGACGTACGGCGACGGACCGCTTTTAGTGCTTGCCGGCGCAGGAAGCGGAAAAACACGCGTGCTCACTTACAGATACGCATATCTGGTAGACTGCAGGTACGTCCCGCCTTATAATATCCTTGCCATCACGTTCACCAACAAGGCCGCGGGAGAGATGAAAAACAGGATCATCTCGATCCTGGGAGAGGGCCTGGGGGATACGTGGATCGGAACGTTTCACGCATGCTGCGGAAGGATCTTAAGAAGACACGGAGACGCCATCGGATATGATTCGCATTTTACGATCTACGCAGAATCCGAATCACTAGAAACTGTAAGGACTGCGCTGAAACACCTGGATCTGGACGAAAAACAGTACCCTCCGCGAATGATGAGGGCGATCATCGGAAAATACAAGGACAGTATGATGACGCCGGAGGACGTGCTGAGGGAAGCCGGATCATACAGCGAGCGGGTCAACGCAAACGTCTACCGTGAATACCAGAACATCCTAAAATCAAGCAACTGCATGGATTTCGACGATATGATCCTGAACGTCGTAAAACTGTTCCGGGAGAATCAGAATATACTTGACTACTACAGATCGCTGTTCCAGTACATACTTGTCGACGAATACCAGGACACTAACCGCGCCCAGCACCGGCTGGTAAATATGCTCGCCGGAAGAGACGGGAACCTGTGCGTCGTCGGCGACGATGATCAGAGCATATACAGCTTCAGAGGCGCGGATATCGATAACATTCTCAGTTTTGAAAAGCACCATCCCGGCGCGAAAGTTATAAAACTTGAGCAGAATTACAGATCGACCGGGAATATACTTAAGATCGCGAATGATCTTATAAAAAAGAATTCATACCGCACCGGTAAAAGGCTTTGGACGAGTTCCGGCCCCGGGGCGAAAGCCGTCTGCAGGATGGCCGCGGATCATAACGAAGAAGCCGAATTTATCGCGGGAGAAATTAAAAAGCGTGTCGCACAGGGTGACGCGTCGTACTCGGATTTCGCGGTGCTGTACAGGATCAACGCCGTTTCGACAGGCATCGAGCGCGTCCTGACGCGGATGAAGATACCGTACCGCGTGTTCGGAGGAATGAAATTCTACGACAGGAAAGAGATAAAGGACCTCGTGGCGTATCTGCGCGTTCTTGCGAACCCTGCGGACGAAGCGTCTTTAAGGCGCATAATAAACGTACCCAAACGCGGCATTGGCGACACGACAGTTGACAATATCTCGATCGTCGCGGGCGAGAACGGGATCCCTATGTTCGAGGTTATCAGAAAGATCGAAAATTATCCGATACTCGCAAGGTCGAAGGATAAACTGGCAGGTTTCCGCGACCTTATTGTCCGGCTGGGCGTTATACTTGCGGATTCACCGACTCTCACCGAATTTGTTCAGCAGGTGATCGACGTCACGGGTATCGCGCTGGAGTACGAGAACGACCACACTCCGGAAGGAGACGCGAAAGCGGAAAATATACGCGAATTCCTGTCGGTTACCAGGACGTTTGAAGAAGGGCTCGACGAGGGGTACGAATCTGCCGGTGCGGTCTTCCCGGAATTCCTCGAATCGGTATCGCTGAACACCGACCTCGACAGTACGGGCGGGGATGACGATCCGGACGCATCGCGCGTCACGCTTACGACGATCCACAGCGCAAAAGGCCTGGAATTTCCGGTCGTATTTATTGCGGGACTCGAGGACGGCGTGTTCCCGTCGAATCAGTCGTTCGAGGACAGAGGGTCAATGGACGAGGAGCGTCGTCTTATGTACGTCGCCGTCACGCGGGCAATGTCTCAGCTGTTTCTTTCGAGTTGTTCGTACAGGATGCTTTACGGAAAGACGCAGGGCTATAAGCCGTCAAGGTTCCTGCGCGATATCCCTGCCGAGGATCTCGAGCTCAGCAATTCCGGCAGGAGCTATTTTGATTACCGCCCGAGGCAGTCGTACGATTTTAGCAGCTCTTATTCTGATTTTGAAAGCGTAAGACCGCCCAAGACCACGGCTCCTGATCCTGCTAAGACCTCAAAACCGTCACCTGTTACGGCAGCGCCCGTCCGGGATCCGGCATCCGTGTTCCCGCGGTTCATTTCCACGCCGCCTGCATCTGCCGCGACTTATCTTACTGACGTGGAGAAAGGGGAGCGCGTACGCCATAAAAAATTCGGCGACGGGACTGTTACGAAAGTGGAAAAGGCGGACAACGGCACGGTCGTCGAGATCGTTTTCGACAATGCCGGGATGAAGAGGCTCATACTCGAATATGCCAAATTGCAGGCACTATGAAACGGTATTGACCGCCGCCCCGGATGCTGCGTTTAACGCCTGACCGGCCGCCCCGCCGGAGCCTCATACGGGCCTCATAACACGAAATATATCGAAATAACGAGGAAAACGAAGAAAAATCGAGATACTTCAAGATATATCGGCGTAACGATAAAAATCGAGACTTGTATAAAATGCCTATTATTGGTATATTACGCATGATTGTTAGCACTCAAACGAGTTGAGTGCTAACGACCTGAAAAGCTAATAAAAATCACAATATAACAGGAGGAAAACAAAATGACTATCAAACCATTAGGTGATAAGGTCGCCATCAAAATGCTGGAAACCGAAGAGACCACTAAGAGCGGCATCATCCTTCCGGGATCTGCGAAAGAGAAGCCCCAGCTTGCTGAGGTCGTAGCTGTAGGACCGGGCGCAGTTGTCGACGGTAAAAGGGTTCCTATGGACGTAAAAGTTGGCGATAAAGTTCTTATGAGCAAATATGCCGGATCAGAATATAAAGTTGACGGCGTGGAATATACGATCCTTAAGCAGAGCGATATTCTTGCTATTGTTGAATGATACGGTTTTGATTTAAGGGGGAATATATTATGGCAAAAGAAATCAAATTCAGTGAAGATTCCAGAAAAGCACTTGTCGCCGGCGTAGATCAGCTGGCCGATACCGTTAAGATCACACTCGGACCCAAGGGCCGCAACGTTGTCCTTGATAAGAAGTACGGTGCTCCGCTCATCACAAACGACGGTGTCACGATCGCGAAAGAAATAGAGTTCGAAGACAGGTTTATGAACATGGGCGCGCAGCTCGTTAAAGAAGTTGCCACCAAGACGAACGACGTTGCCGGTGACGGTACCACGACCGCGACGCTGCTCGCACAGGCCATCATCAGAGAAGGCCTTAGAAATATTGCCGCAGGCGCGAATCCGATGATCCTCAAGAGAGGTATCGCTAAAGCCGTTGACGCAACTGTCGAGAGCATCCGCGAAGACAGCGTTAAAGTCAGAGGCCGCGACGACATCGCGAGAGTTGCCGCCGTTTCCGCAAACGACGAGAGCGTTGGCGAGATGGTCGCGAGTGCAATGGAAAGAGTCACGAACGACGGCGTTATCACAGTCGAAGAGTCCAAGACGATGGGTACGAACCTCGAAGTCGTCGAAGGTATGCAGTTCGACCGCGGCTACGTTTCCGCGTATATGGCCACCGATACCGATAAGATGGAAGCGATCCTTGACGATCCTTACATCCTGATCACCGATAAGAAGATCTCCAACATCCAGGAAGTGCTTCCTGTGCTCGAGCAGATCCTTCAGCAGGGTAAGAAGCTGCTCATCATCGCCGAGGACGTTGAGGGCGAGGCTCTCGCTACGCTTGTAGTTAACAAGCTCCGCGGTAATTTCACGTGCGTTGCCGTTAAGGCTCCGGGCTTCGGTGACAGAAGGAAAGAGATGCTCCGCGATATCGCCATCCTGACCGGCGGCGAAGTTATCACCGAAGAGCTCGGCCTTGATCTTAAGGAGACTCAGATCAGCCAGCTCGGCCGTGCAAGACAGGTGAAGGTCGCGAAAGAGAATACGATCATCGTCGACGGCGCAGGCGATAAAGATGAGATCGCAAAGCGTATCCAGGCTATCAGGAATCAGATCGCCGAGACCACTTCCGATTTCGACCGCGAGAAGCTCCAGGAGCGTCTTGCTAAACTGGCCGGCGGCGTCGCCGTTATCCAGGTCGGTGCTGCGAGCGAAGTCGAGATGAAAGAGAAGAAACTCCGTATGGAAGATGCTCTTGCTGCTACCAGAGCGGCTGTCGAAGAGGGTATCGTCGCGGGCGGCGGAACGGCTTATATCGATGCCATTCCGAGAGTTTCCAAACTGCTGAAGACGACTTCCGGCGATGAGAAGACCGGTGTCCAGATCGTGCTGAAGGCTCTCGAGGAGCCCGTTCATCAGATCGCGGTCAATGCTGGTCTCGAGGGTGCCGTTATCGTTGACAAGGTCATGGCTGCTAAGCCCGGCTTTGGCTATGACGTGCTTACCGAGAGGCTGGTCGATATGATCGCCGCGGGTATCGTCGATCCCGCTAAGGTTACCAGAAGCGCGCTGCAGAATGCTGCTTCCGTGGCGTCAATTTTGCTTACCACCGAAGCGGTCGTCGCTGATATTCCTGAGCCCGAGCCTGCTGCTCCTGCCGGCGGCGGAATGGGCGGGATGTATTAATGGCAAATTATAAATTGCAAATGGATAATGGAGAATTGTGGTAAACATTGTAAATCATCGCCTTCGGTGATACATTATTTTTCCGTTATTATCCCGGTCTGTGTGACGGATCTCATGCGTGTCAATGATACGCACGAGGGCATCATGCGGGCCGGGATTTTTATGTTAACCGAAAAATGACCGAAGGTGTTCAAAATATCAAAAAATTATACATTTTTTACCCACAGCGTAAAGTTGTTGTAGGTCAGAAAGAAAAAAATTGTGAGCAGTGACTCAAAGTGTTAGAATTTACTTGCACCAAAAAACAACAAGGAGGCTGCTCACGTGAGTATTTTAACACAGATAGTGCAAGAGTCAATAGAAAAATTACTGAGTCTGGATATTTCAGAAGGACTTGGAGTCTTTTTAGAGTAGGAGAAATAAAGTATCGGCGGCGGTATTATCAGAACAGGAAAACGGGTCAGAGAGCCTCTCTTCTGGATGCAATGACAGGCGTTGAGAAATACAGTAAGATAGAGACAAATTACGCGTTGAGAATAATTGAAAATTCAACAAAAATGTCCTATGAAAAGGCAGGAAACATAACACAGAATGAAAGCTGAATATGAGAATGCATATTTAGAAATGGTTGCTTTTGTGAATGAAGACATTGTCACTGCCAGTGGAGGCAATGGCAACGAAACTGAAGAAGGTGATCCGTAATCTATAGCTTTTAAATTACCGTAGATTGAGCCGGGGGCTGGCAAGGTTCAGCCTTCGGCTTTTGCCTTTTTTGGCCCATTTTGAGCATGATCGATGGCCGAGAGAAGTGTTTAACTGAAAATGGAAATATATGCCCTCTGGAGCGCTTTAAATGGCCCCAGGGGGCGTTTTTGTTGTGGGGAAGGGTAAACTGTCCTCCGTGATGGAAAGCGGCTTAAAACGGCCTTAAAAAGTTATACCAGGTATTTGTTGATTTTCTGTTTCACGATCAATCCGTTTAGAGGCACGTCTGAAGTTTCCCAGGTGAGGATCAGATTTTCGCCGGGGTAGAATCCGCTCATCTCATAAGACATGATCTTTTTTGTTGCCGTCTCGGAATACTTTGAATCATCCATTAAACCAAAATGCTCCCACACAAATTCCTGTCTGGTGCGCGGATTTAAGACCGTAAAGTCAGCGTTAACGGTTCCGTATTCGTGCAGAAAAACAGGATACTCGTATCGAAAAGGGATATGCATCTCGTCAAGCGTGTTGGCAATAATTATTTCGGATTTTGAGCGTACACGTAATCCGCGATTTGTAAAGTAATGCGGCGCATTTGCGTCAAACCCTTTATGGACATACGGCTTGTTTAACCAGTTTTCAACAAAGCTTTCGGTTGTTTCTTCTACCGGGACAATCAGTTGTTTTCGCTTGTTATTCAGGCAGCTGTAAATTCCCTCCGCTTTTTTTGAGAACCAGTTGTCAAGGAAGTCTTCGATTTGTTTTTTTTCTTCTTTTATTGCCTTTATTACCTCATTGTCGTATTCTTTTTGAGCCAACTGTGCCGGGAGCTGCGAATCTGCTTTTTTTATGTATTTTCCGCATCTGTCTGATGTGGAATTGCGGCAATAGTATTGTATCATTCCGTTTCGGTTACTTATCCTTAGCTGTCCTTCCGGCGCTTCTTCCAGCCTCTTTAGGACAACGGATTCCATCTTGTCTAATTCGTTTTTTCGTCTTGTCAGTAATTCAATTATTTCTTTCATTTTTATCGTCCTTTCTTTTTTTTTTGTATGATGATTATATTATACAAATTGGAATAAAACAACATATTTTTATCGACGCAAATCGACGAAAATCGACGTTATTTTAGATATTTTTGCATTTTTCACTCGTGAAATAATAAAATTTTAAAATCGATCGTGCGACGGCGTTTTCTGCGTATATTCGCGTGGGGTTCAGATACGGCCGCAAAGCAGGGATAATGAGGAATGCGGCCGTGTGAACTGCCTTCCGATACGGCCTCAAAGAGGGGAAAAGATGGAATGCGGCCGTGCAAACCTCCTTTCGGTACGGCCGCAAAGATGGAAAAGTGAGGAATGCGGCCGTGTTTTCCTTCTTCCGATACGGCCGCAAAGCAGGAGAAGTGAGGAATGCGGCCGTGTTTTCCTTCTTCCGATACGGCCGCAAAGTGGGAAAAGTAAGGAATGCGGCCGTGTTTTCCTTCTTCCGGTACGGCCGCAAAGTGGGGAAAGTAAGGAATGCGGCCGTGTTTTCCTTCTTCCAATACGGCCGCAAAGAGGGAAAAGTGAGGAATGCGGCCGTGTTTTCCTCCTTTCGTTACGGCCGCAAAGGGGAAAAAGTGAGGAATGCGGCCGTGCATACCGACTTCCGATACGGCCGCAAAGAGGGGAAAAGAAGGAATGCGGCCGTGCAAACCTTCTCCCTATACGGCCGCAAAGTATGGAAAGCATGTAATGCGGCCGTGCAAGCCACCTCCCACCACCTCTCAAAAAACATTTCAACATCCTTCAAAAAATTATTGACAACGGCCCGGGCCTGTGGTATCATACCATCTGCCTGCGGGTGTAGTTCAATGGCAGAACATCAGCCTTCCAAGCTGATTGTGAGGGTTCGATTCCC